>RCNI01000111.1_pt1 | contig 82576 bp, 60 predicted proteins | sample 2041151 | NCBI WGS metagenome assembly RCNI01 (sample SAMN09708214, study PRJNA481090) | feces metagenome | isolation source: feces | place: Antarctica: Albino Rookery
GGGTTCGGGATTGGGAGCAGGGGTCTCACCGTCGCCAATACCCAGATACTTCTTGATGGCGGCCTTCATCAACTCGTCGGTCTTGATGGCGTTAGCCTCTTTCTCACCAATCATGGCGGGAGCCATGCCCTTTTTCAAGAAACCAAGCGTCGGGCACATCTTAACACCCATGTATTCCTTGATCTCCTTAGCCTCAGGAATCGTGAAGTTGAAACGGAAGAAGTTGATCTGACCCTTGAACTCTGCGGCCATGTGGTCGAAGATAGGTACGAGGTGCTCACCGCAACCGGGACCGTAGAAGTCGATCACTGCGGGCAGATTACCCAAGAAATTCTCCTTCTTGGCATCGTTCTTCACGTCATAGATCCATTTTACGAACTGTTCGGGAGTCAGTTCCTTAACCTTACCGTCAGCGGCGGGACCTTCGGGCTGGGGTTCGCCACCCTTACCTGCCTGCGACAGGGCAAATTCAGCGTCCTTGGCACCTTTGTAAGATACCGTGATGACAGCCTTGCGTGCCTCACCCTCGTTGGCTTCAACCGTGAATGCCACCTGTTTTTCCTTGACGGTCACATTCTTTACCCATGCAGCGTCTGCCTTAGCCGTGGCCTTGGCATCGGTGGCATTCTTAACCGTGAATGCGAACGTAAAGTCGCCACCCTTTGCGGCAACCTCCTGCGAGGCGGGGTTCAATGTGATGACCGGAGCACCTTCGGGAGCAGGAGCGGGATCGTCGTCATCACTACAACTTGTTGTTGCGAACGAAAGTGCCACAACAGTCAGCAAAGACCATAAATAAGATTTTAATTTCATAGCAACAATTTTTTAGGTTATAAAGTTTTTTGTGCTTGTCTCAAAGTTTAGTTTCACAATGAGAACGAGTGTAAATATAGTAATTTATCTTGAAATGAAACATTTCGTCCCCAAAAAAAACATCTTTTCTTCGGAAACCTTCAATTTTTGGCTTCATTTGTCCCTTTTTCAAAAAAAACGGAGCATCGTGACATCTTGTCCGACACTCCGTTTCCGGGATTAAACGAGGGTTCTTTTTATTTGAGGTAATCCTCGAAATAGTTGGTCACTTTCTGCATCAGGTGGACACGATCCTTACCGCGCACATTGTGCTCGTGGCGGGGATAGGGGAAATAATCGACCTGTACGTTGTTCTTAACGCACTCGCGTACAAAACTCAGACTGTGCTCGCAAACGACCACGGGGTCGATGACACCCTGACAGATCAAAAGTTTGCCCTTCAGATCCTTGGCTTTACGGAGCAGGCTGACCTTCTCGTAGCCCTCGGCATTTACGTGCGGCGAATCCATATAACGCTCGCCGTACATCACCTCATACCACTTCCAGTCGATCACGGGACCTCCTGCAACGGCAACCTTGAACGTATCGGGATAGTTCGTGATCAGCGAGATGGTCATGAAACCGCCATAACTCCAGCCGTGAACGCCCATACGCTCCGTATCGACATAAGGCAGCGATTTGAGGAACTCGACACCCTTCATCTGGTCGGCCATTTCACACTGACCGCACTGACGGTGGATTGCCTGCTCGTACTCCAGACCGCGATTCGGCGTACCGCGGTTATCCATCACGAATACCACGTAACCCTTCTGTGCCATGAGCATTTCCCAGCGTGCCATGCTTGCCGTCCACGTGTTGCGAACGAGTTGTGCGTGCGGGCCGCCATAAACATAGACGATCGTCGGGTATTTCTTCGCGGGATCGAAATTCATCGGCTTGATCAGACGATAGTAGTTGTCGTATTTGCCGTCGGCACTCTTCACCGTACCGATCGTAATCTCGCCGTAGTTGTAGTCGGCGGTGGGGTTTCCGGCCTTGAGCAACTCCTTGGCGATGCGGCCGTCGTTGCGCGAGAGGTTGATCACGCGCGGCACGTTCAGTGCGCTGTAATTATCGACGAACATCGTGGCATTGCGGCTCATCAGGATGTCGTGCCAGCCCTCCTCGAACGTCAGACGGGTCTTCCTGCCCGACTTCATGTGTACGCGGAACAGGTGGTTGTCGATGGGGCTCACCTCGGCCGACGTATAATATATATAGGTACCGTCCTGACCCTTGATATCCACATCGGCGTCGATGTCGGTCAGTCGCTTCAGGATTTTACCCGACTCGGCCTCCACCAGATAGAGGCTGAAGTAGCCGTCACGGCTGTTGGTGCGGTAGATGAATTTCGAAGGATCGTTCTTTACGAACTGAATCGGGGTCGAAGGCTCTACGTATTTGGTGCTTTCCTCCATGATCAGACACTTCTCGAAGCGACCCGACAGGGCATCGTAACGATTCAGGTGCATGTGTTTCTGGGCACGGTCGAGTACCTGAATGTAGATCTTCTCCGAACGGGGATCCCATGCGATGTTGGTCAGATACTGCTCACGGCCGAAATCATCGACCTGCATGAAGACCGTCTTGCCCGATGCGATGTCATACACGCCAAGGCTCACCTGTTCGGATTTCATACCCGTCATCGGGTATTTGATCATGCGGGCACTACCCGTGCGGGTGGTGATGTCGAACAAAGGAAACGACGACACCTGACTCTCGTCCTTCTGATAGAAGGCCAGTTTCCTGCCGTCGGGCGACCAGAAAATACCGTCCGTGATGCCGAACTCGTTACGGCTTACGAACTGACCGCTCACGATGTTGCGGTCGCAGTTGGCTGTCACCGCAAACTCGTTGCCGTTGCCGTCCATATAGTAAAGGTTGTTGGCCTTGGTGTAAGCCACCAGATCTCGACCGTTCGATTTGCAGTTCTGCCCCTTGGCGGCAAGTTTGCGATCCGAGGTGACGGTCTTGTCGTCCACGTTGATCTCGATCCAGCGGTTGTCGTGACGCACGATGATCGTGCGGGCATCCTTCCACGAATAGTCAGGCCAGCCCTTCAACTCACCGCCGAGCAGGCGGTTCAACTCGTCGAGGGTCATCAGTACGCGGGGCTCGTTTTGTGCATCGTCGCCCATCAGATTCTTGTCCATCAGATAGGTTGCCACGTCCAGATCGCCCTGCCACTGCACATGGATGTTTTTGGGAGCGAGGTTGCGGCCGAGCACCGCCTCCTCCATCGTCAGCAATTTGTCCTGAGCCGTTGCGCCCACCGACATTGCCAAGCCAAGAAATGTAAACAAAAGTTTTCTCATAAAAAGTTATCTGTTTAGAATTTTAAGTCGGTCGGATATATCCTTACAAAAATAATCAAAAATACGTTGTTTCCCGCATCTTTGCCCTATTCTTTTCTCGCTTCCTAAAGAAAAGCGGTCGGCATCCCGTTTTGGGAGCCGACCGCTCGAAATCAATGTGTTTCGGATTTATTCCGCTTTCGGAATCAGCGTCACGGCACAACCTCCGGCCTCGGCCATTGCAATGTGCAGCGTATCGTCCGCCGTGACCACGCGACGCTCGATGATGTAGTCGTTACGATCGTCCGACTTTACGTCATCGCCGTAGATCACCGCCTCGTAACGCTCGCCCTGCTTCAAAAAGTCGAGTTTTACATCCACCTCGCGGGCTTCCGAATTGGTACCCGCCCCCACAAAGAAGCGGTCACCGGCACGGCGTGCCACCACGATGTATTCGCCGATCTCACCCGCAAGGGCCTCCGACCAATCGCAATCGGCATCGAACTGACGGAAGAACTCGAACGCGGGATGTTCCTCATAGTTCTCGATCAGATCGGCAGCCATCTGCAACGGCGAGTAGATGATCACCCAGTTGGCAATCTGACGCGCCAAAGTGGTCTTGATGCAACATTTCGAGTTGTCGCCGTTCCACTGGATGCGGTTCTTGTCGGCCTTCGCACGGTTGTAGTCCAGATCGAAGATACCGGGCGTGTAGTCCATCGGCCCTCCCAGCAGACGCACGAACGGCAGCATGCAGAGGTAGTCGGCCGTATTACCCTCCGACCATGCGTTCCACTCCATACCGCGTGCACCTTCACGGGTCATCATGTTCGGCCATGTACGACGGATACCCGTATCCTTGATCGGCTCGTGGGCATCAATCATCAGCTGATGCTTGGCGGCACACTCCACCACGCGCTGGTAGTGCTGTACGCCGTACTGCGAGTGGTGACGGTAGCCGTCCTTGAAACCGCCCGCATAACCCGTCTTGAGCGCATGTACGCCCCATGCGGCATACTGCGCCATCGCCTTGTCCATCACAGCCTCGTATTCGGGAATGTTACCGCCCGTCTCGTTGTGCATCCACAACTCCACGCCCTTCTCGCGGGCATAGGCGGCGATGCGCTCCACATCGAAATCGGCATAGGGCTTCATATAGTCGAACGACTGCGAACCGCCCCAGTTCTCCCAGCCGCAGTTCCATCCCTCGAACAATACGCCCTGAATGTTGTTCTCGGCGGCAAAATCAATATGACGCAGGGCGTTCTCGGTCGTTGCACCGTGTTGTCTGCCCATCACCCACGTCTGAACGCCGATGTGCATACCCCACCATACACCGACATATTTCTGCGGTTTGATCCACGACGTGTCGGCAATCTTCGAGGGTTCGTTCAGGTTCAGAATCATCGACGAATTGATCAGATCAACCGCCGCATCACCGATCTGAATCGTACGCCACGGGGTTTTGAACTCACCCTTCACGATGCCTTTCGTACCGTCGGGCATCGGAGCCAGATCGGCCTGCATCACCCCGTCGTCGTTGCGGCGCAGCGTCATTTCGGGATAATCATACAAAGCAGCCTCGTGAATCGAACCGAACGTGCCGTTATCCATACGGAAGGTAAACGGCGTATTGCCGTCGGCCACCTCGCCGAGGGGCAGTTTGCGGTAGTCGAGTTCGTAGGTCTCGAAGTTGGCGGGAATCGACCACGAAGTACCCTCGCCGGCAAAGTTAAATTCGGTCTTTTCGCCCGTCAGCGTCAGTTGCTCCTTCGGGGATTTCACCTCGTAGCGGAATGCCACACCGTCGTTGAATGCGCGGAAACGGATCGTAAGGTGCGTACCCTCCGTATTGGAAAGATTCACCGCAAATTCGTTGTGGTGATCGGTCATCTCCTTGTTTTCGCCCCACGGCTGTGTCCACTTCTCCTCAACCGAAGCATAATCAATATCGTCGATCTCAAAACCCTCCGAAAGGTTCTCCTCGCGGGTTTCCAGACCGAGTTTAGATGATTTGATGATGGTTTTTCCGTCTCGCTCCACCGAATAAACCATTCTGCCTCCGTCGAGACGCTCGAACGAGACCATGGTCAATCCGTCGGGCGACTCGCACACGGGAGCCTCGGCACCGTGCAGGAAATAGACACCTGCACTCAGTATAACGGCAAAAACCAAGAAATAATAAATTCTTTTCATCGTAATAAAGTTCATTTAAGTTCACGACCTTTCAGTCCGCGCGAAAGATTCGGCTCGGCCTGCATATCGAACGAAATGGTCTGTCCCTGCATCATACGGCTGTGCGATAGGAAGTTACTGTCCTCCGTCTTGCCATCGACCGTCATACGACCAATGTAGCGGTTCTCGGCATTGTTCTTCTCGGCACGGATCTCGACCTTACGGCCGTTCTCCAGATGAATGGTCACCTCCTTGAACAACGGAGCACCCACGGCATACTCGTCCGATGCGGGACATACGGGATAGAATCCCATCGCCGAGAACACATACCACGCCGAAGTCTGACCGTTGTCCTCGTCACCGCAATAGCCGTCGGGATGAGCCGAATAGAGCCGGTTCATCACCTCGCGCGTCCACTTCTGTGCCTTCCACGGCTGACCGCAGTAGTCGTAGAGGTAGATCATGTGCTGTGCGGGCTGGTTGCCGTGGGCGTAGTTGCCCATGTCGGCCACCTGCATCTCGACAATCTCGTGGATGCGGAATCCGTAGTAACTTGCATCATAAATCGGCGGTACGACAAACACCGAATCCAACATCTTGGCAAACTCCTCGCGGCCGCCCATCAACTCGGCGAGTTGTTCGGGAGCGTGGAACACCGACCATGTGTAGTGCCAAGAGTTACCCTCGGTGAAGGCATCGCCCCACTTGTAGGGACTGAACGGCGACTGGAACGTGCCGTCCTCGTTGCGACCGCGCATCAGTTTATGTTCCTTGTCAAAGAGATTCTTGAAGTTCCGGGAGGCTTTCTCCAGCGGTGCAATGTCTTTCACCTTGCCCAACTTACGGGCAACCTGTGCGATGCACCAATCGTCGTAAGCGTACTCCAAGGTACGGGCTGCACTCTCGTTGATGCCGACATTACAGGGTACATAACCCAATTTGTTGTAATATTCGTGACCCAGACGACCCGTCGAACTAACATCGGGATGAACTGCCGAACGGCCGTGCATCATCGCCTCATAGAGCGTCTCGATGTCCTCCTTGGGCGTTACGTCCTTCAGAATGGCATCAGCCACCACCGAAGCCGAGTTGTTGCCGACCATACATCCGCGGTGACCGGGCGATGCCCACTCGGGCAGAAAACCGCTCTCGCGGAAGGTATTCGCCAGACCTGCCTGAATCTTGGCATTCTCCGACGGATAAACCAGATTCAGCAGGGGAAACAACGAACGGAACGTATCCCAGAAACCCGTATCGGTGTACATATACCCCTTCTCGACCTTGCCGTTATAGGGGCTGTAATGGATGGGGTTGCCCTCCGAGTCGATTTCGTAGAATTTACGCGGGAAGAGCGTCGAACGGTACAGGCACGAATAAAACGTGCGCATTTGATCGTCCGTACCGCCTTTGACCTCGATACGACCCAGTATCTCGTCCCAACGCTGACGCGCATTCTCCCTGACGGTCTCGAAATCGTCGGCAGTGAGTTCCTTGAGGTTCTGCATGGCCTGCTCGCGCGAGATGAACGACGAAGCCACACGTGCCACGATCTGCTCGCCGCGCTCGGTTTCGAAATGCACCTTCACCATGGCGTGATCGCCCTCGGCCTTCTTGCCGCCTTCGGGGTAAAGTCGTTTTTCACCGGCCTTGTGGGTTGCGGGATCCGAAGTCAGTTCCACGGCGGAGAAGTTCTTGTCGAAACGAACCACAAACCAGTTCTTGAAGTTGTCGGGGACACCGCCGCTGTTGCGGGTCGTGTAGCCGACAATGGTGTTCCCATCGACACACTCCACCATCGACCCCCTGTCGAACGCATCGACCACCACGCCCGCCTGATCCGTCTTGGGGAACGTGAAGCGCATGATGGCGGCACGCTCTGTCGGTGTCATTTCGGCCTTGATGTCGTGATCGGCCAGATAGACCGAGTAATAATACGGACGCGCCTCCTCGGCGATATGCGAGAACCAACTCCGGCGGCTCTCCTCGTCGAAACATTTGTCTCCGCGAACGGGCATCAGCGAGAATTGTCCGTAATCGTTGATCCACGGTGACGGCTGATGGGTCTGTTTCAGACCGCACAGTGTGTGGGCGTTGTAGGTATAAGCCCATCCGTCACCCATCTTACCGGTTTGCGGCGTCCAGAAGTTCATACCCCACGGCAAGGCAACAGCCGGATAGGTGTTTCCTGTCGAAAGCAGATATTCGGACTGGGTACCGACCAAGGTCGATACCCAATCCGAAGGATGAAGTTCCTCTTTCGGGCATTCCGACTGCGAGACACAACTCGACATCAGAAATGCCGTCAAGAGAATTGTTATATGTTTAATCATCGTTCAAATTAGTTAATAGTATTCAAAAGATCGGTTTTGCCCTCATTGACGAGTTTCAGGATCAGTTCGCCGAACAGCGTATTCTGCCATGCGAACCACTCGCGCGTGAAATTCGACGCATCGTGACGCGAGAACGACTCGTGGATGAAACCACGGCCTGCGTCGGTAGTCATCAACCGGATGATGCAGTCGCGGATCTCCTCATCGTCGGTCGAAGTGAAGGCACGCATCATGATGCTCATCGGCCAGATCATCTCCACACCAATATGAGGGCCTCCGATACCCTCACCCGCAGCACCGCTCCAGAAATAAGGGTTGGCCTTGCTCCACAGAAAGCGGCGCGTATTCTCGTAAACGGGATCGCCACGGCGCACGTCACCCAAGTAAGGCATCGCCAAAAGGCTCGGCACGTTGGCATCGTCCATGAGTTGGCGCGAACCGAAGCCGTCCACCTCATAAGCATAGATTTTGCCAAATTCGGGATGCTCCACAACGGCATATTTGTCGAGTGCCGCACGCACCTCGGCGGCCAATGCACGGCAGTTGTCAGCCAGTTCCTTTTCGTGGTTTACGCTTTCCAGAATCTCGGCAGCCTTACCCAGCGAAGTCACCGCCATAAAGTTCGACGGGACGAGGAACTCGAACGTGGTGGCATCGTCCGACGGACGGAATGCCGAAGCGATCAGTCCCACGGGATTGACGGGATTACCGCGACCCACATGGCACTTCGTGTCGAGTTGTCGGTCGGTAACGCGCAGGAACAGGTAATTGCCGTGTCCCTCTTTGCGTTGCTGGTCGCGCAGGGTCTTGTAGATGGCTCGCATCGCCTCAACCCACTTTGCATCGAACACCGACTCATCGCCCGTCGTCTTCCAATAATGATAGGCCAGACGGATCGGATAGCAGTGCGAGTCGATCTCCCACTTACGCTCGAACACCCACGGGTTCTGACTGCCCTTGCCCCAGTAATCCGCATCCTGCCCCATGCCTGTTGCTCCATCGTTGAACGCATTGGCATAGGGGTCGATGGTGATCAGACGGAACTGACGGCGGATCAAACCCGCGATCATCTTCTTCAGTGCGGGATCATTCTCGCACAGATCGACATAAGGCCAAACCTGTGCACCCGAATCGCGCAACCACATGGCGGGAATATCACCCGTATAAATATAGGTATCGGGATTGCCCTGCTCGTCCTCACGATAGTGAACGGTCGTATCCAACGTGTTGGGGAAGCAATTGGCGAACATCCAACGAAGGCGTTCGTTAGTCAGCAGACCGCACACGCGGGCGATCTCCTCTTCAACTGCTTCCGATTTAAAAAGCCGTTGCTCTTTTGCGGGACGCTGATCGGCGTAGGTCTCCGGCTCGTCGGGACAATACCATACCTTCTCATCCGAACCCATCTCGAAGCGCAACTCACCACCCTTGACAATGTCTTCGTGGTTGATGTAGGCCTTCGTATAGGGCTGGCCGTTGAGCCATACGCGCTGGATGTAGCGGTTCTTGTCGGAGTTGTTCTCGGCAACGATCACAAACTTACCGCCCTCGACCTTCAGTTCGGCCTTGTCGAACAGCGGCGTACCGAACCAGTAGCGACCGCCCGCAGGCTCAACCTCATACATACCGAGCGACGAGAGGATGTACCAAGCCGACATCTGACCAACGTCCTCGTTACCCGACAGACCATCGGGAGCGGCGTGGTAGAGCGTCGAGAGTACCTCGCGCACCTTGTCGGCCGTCTTCCACGGCTGACCCAGCATCGTGTACATATAAAGAATGTGGTGGCTCGGCTCGTTACCGTGAGCATACTGACCGATCAGACCCGAAATATCGGGTGACGAAGTGGCACCGCCCTCGATCTCTGACGAAACCACAAACAGCGAATCGAGTTTCCGGATCATCTTCTCGCGCGAACCGAAGCACTCCTGCAAGCCCTTCACATCGTGCGGAGCAAGCCATGTATATTGCCATGCGTTACCCTCGCAGTAGTCATCCTCGCGGTGTTTCGACGCAAAAGGATTGAACGGCGTACGCCATCCCTTCTTGCTGTCACGACCACGCATAAAACCGGTCGTGGCATCGAAATAGTTGCGGTACGAGCGACTGCGGTTCTCGAAATAGGCGGCATCGGCCTCCTTACCCATGGCCTTGGCGGCACGAGCGGCAGCACCGTCGGCCAGAGCGTACTCCATATCGTAAGCCACAGCCTCGTTGAACAGATCGCAGGGGATGTAACCGTACTTCATACGCAGGCCGTTACCGCGATCCTCGTTCATGGCCGTCTTGCGGATGGCCTCGAAAGCCAACTCACGGTCAAAACCGCCGATGCCTTTCACAATGGCGTCGGCAACCACGGGAATACCCGGATTACCCACCATGCAGTCGGTCTCGTTACCCCACAGGTGCCATACCGGAAGGCGACCCTGCTGCTCGTAGATGTGGAGCATCGTGTTGATGATGTTTGACATACGCTCGGGGTGCAGGATGGTCATCATCGGCATCTTGGCGCGGTAGGTATCCCACAGCGAGAAGGTCGTCAGGTTTACGAAATCACCCTGCTTATAGACTTTATGATCGGCACCGCGGTAATCGCCGTTCACGTCGCAGAACGTCGAGGGAGCGATCATCGTGTGGTACATGGCCGTATAGAAAATCTTGCGGGCGGTCTCGTCCTTCGTCTCGATCTTCACTTTCGAGAGTTGCTCCTCCCACTTTTGGTCGGCGGCAGCCACTACCTCTTCGAAATCCCATGCGGGGATCTCGGCCTTGAGGTTGGCCTCGGCACCCTCGACACTCACGGGCGACAGACCGACCTTGAGCATCACGGTCTCACCCTCCTTGGTCGAGAACGAAGCGCGGGCATACATGTCGTTCGCACCGCCCAACTCGAACTTCGTGAAGGGTTTCGAGAACTCGGCCACGAAGAATACGCGCTGATCCTTTGCCCAACCCGACGAATAACGCCACCCCGTAACGGTGGTCTCGTTCTTCTGCTCGATGTGGGTCTCGATGGCCTTGTCCCAGCAACCGCCGTTCTCCAAGTCGAATACCAGAGCGGCATTGTCCGATGCGGGGAACGTATAGCGGTGGAATCCCGCACGCTCGGTGGCCGTCATCTCGGCCTTGATGCCGTAGCGCGTCAGGGGTACCGAGTAGTAACCCGGTTTTACGATCTCTTTCGTGCGATCGGCAGGTGACCATGCACCCGATTGGGGATCCTCTGCCGTACCACGTGCGAAAGTCACTTCTCCCGTCACGGGCATCACCGTCACATCAAACAGATCGCCGATACCCGTACCGCTCAAGTGCGTATGCGAGAATCCGATCACCGTCCGGTCGCTCTCGTGGTATCCCGAACACCAATCCCACTGTTGCGGAATACTCGTCGGCCCCACCTGAACCATACCGAACGGCACATTGGCACCCACAAAAACATGTCCGTGTCCGCCCGTGCCGATCTTCATATCGACATATCGGGTCAAATGCTCCTCGACGGGTGCAGTCGTGCACGCCACCGCGAACATCACCACAACGGGCAAAATAAATTTAAGTTTCATTTCGTATTATTTGTTTTGAATTTCAAAGGTCAGTTTGCCGCCGCGCAGGAGTTCCTCGTGCGAGATGCGGTATTTTTTCAACGGTTTGCCGCCGAGCGTCATACGACGGATGCGGTAATCCTCTGCGTTTTGGCGTTTGGCCTCGATGGTCAGCACACCGTGATCGGTGTCGATCTCCACGCGGTCGAAAACAGGCGAAGTGAACGTGTAGGAAGGATCTCCCGGACAATCGGGATAGAATCCCATCATCGAGAACACCGCCCAAGCCGACATCGTACCGGCATCATCGTTTCCGGGAATACCGTCGGGACGGGTCGTGAAATACTTCTCCAACAGGCGTTTCACCTCGCGCTGTGTGCGCCACTCCTCGCCCGCCATACGGCTGAACAGGTAGGGATAAGCGATGTCGGGTTCGTTGGCGGGATCGTACAGACCCTCGTCGAAGACCATCTGCAACTTATCGGTGAATTTACGTTTGCCGCCCATCAGACGAGCCAGCCCCTCCACATCGTGCGGTACATAGAACGTATAGTTCCAAGCCGAACCTTCGTGGAATCCGGGAACGGGTTCGAAGTTCTCGCCCTGACGCGGATTGAACGGCACAAGGAACGTGCCGTCATCCTTCAGGGGACGCAGCGTGCCGTACTCCTTGTCGTAGTAGTGCTTGTAACCCATCGAGCGTTCGCGGAACATGCGAGCATCGTCCGTCTTGCCCAATTCTTCGGCCAGAAGCGACAACGCATAGTCGGCGATATAATACTCCAGAGCGTGCGACACCGAGTTGTCCCCCGAAAAATCGCCCGCATAAAAACCGAGGGGCACATACCCTTTCTTCACATAGGGGTCAATGTCGGGACGCATCGGATTCAGACGGCCTTCGGTCGTTGCCGACTTGCGCATGGCGGCATACGCCTTTTCGATGTCGAAATCGCGCAGCCCCTTCAAATAACTGTCCACAATCACGGGCAGTGCGGGATCGCCCTCCATCGTGAAGGTCTCGCGCCCGAACAACTCCCATTTGGGCAGCCATCCCCACTCGTCGGACATGGCAACCATCGTGCGCAGCATATCGGTCTGACGTTCGGGATAAACCAGCGTAAGAAGTTGATGCAGATTGCGGTAGGTGTCCCACAACGAGAAAATCGTGTAGCGGTTGCCCTCCGTAACGCCCGAACCGTTCTGCTCCATGAGCGGATATTCGCCGTTCACGTCATTGAGGATCGAGGGATGGATCAGCGTGTGGTACAATGCCGTATAGAACACCTCCTGCTGGGCATCCGAACCGCCCTCTATGCGAATACGCCCCAGATCGCGATTCCAGCGGTCGCGCGCCTCGGCGTGCATCCAATCGAAGGTCATTTCGTCAGGCTGCTCGGCTTCGAGATTCTTACGGGCATTCTCGCAACTGACATACGAAAGTGCCATACGCACCTCGACCTGCTCGTTCGCCTTCAGATCGTCAAACGTGAAGCAGTAGCCCATGTTGTCGCCCGCCATTTCGCGGCCGTATTTCGTATAGAATTTATATTTGCCACTGAATTTTTCCCATGCGGCCTCAGCCTTCATCTCAGGCTGTTTCTTCCAAAAACCTGCCTCTGACGGGATTTTGGATATGCGCAGGACAAAATAGACGGGGAACACGGCCTGCGTATTGTAGCAGAACGTACCGAGGAGTTTCATACCCTCGATCTCCGTATCGCTCACACGACGCAACCACGCGCCCGACTCGTTCGTAAGCCCCTCGCCCAAGTTCAGCAGAATGTGTCCCTTACCTTGGGGAAAGGTGTAACGCTCGGCCGACGTGCGTTCGGTCGCGGTAGCCTCCATACGGATGCCGTACTTGTCGAGGAAGACCGAATAATAACCCGGCGTTGCCTGCTCACGGCTGTAGGTCGATCCGTAGTTGTGGTAGTCCAACTCGCGTTCGCCCGTAGTGGGGATCGTCAATAGCGACCCCGATTCGGGACATCCCACACCGCTGAGCGATCCGTGGGCAAAACCCGTGAAGAACTTGTTGTGGAACTCGTAAGGCGTAGACCACCAACGGGCATCCTTATCAAATACGTTGTCTTCGGAACCCATCACGTTGAACGGCACCACCGACATCATTCCGTTGGGGAGCACCGCACCCGGATTGGTCGTGCCGAAATTCGTTGTGCCGATAAACGGATTGACCCGTTCGACAGGTTGCACGGCAAGTGCACTCCTCAAAAGGAGGAGTGCCGCCGTAGCAAAAATTAGTTTTTTAAGCATCATAAGTGACTGGTGAGGACTTTAAGATGGTTCTCAGGAATCAATTTCAGCAAACGGGTCGTTGCGGGAACGAGTACCGTTTCGCCCTGATGTACGGGGATCTCGTTGCCTTCGTTGTCACGGATCACACCGCGTCCCTCAAGTCCCATGACCACCATGAACGAATCGAGACCCTCCATCGAAATCTCCGTTTCGCGGTCGGTATCGTAAACCGAAGTGATGAAGTAGTTGCAACGAACCAGTTCCACGCCTTCGTTTTTCTTCCCGGTATAGTGCGTGCGGTAGTCGTCCTCGACACGGAAGTCGATGGCATCCTTCGCCAACTCCACGTGCAGTTCGCGGGGTTTTCCGTCAGCACCCAGACGACCGTAGTCGTAGATGCGGTAGGTCACGTCCGACGTCTGCTGGATCTCGGCGACAAACGAACCCGCCCCAATGGCGTGTACACGGCCTGCCGGCAGGAAGAATACATCGCCCTCGTGTACCTCGTAGTTGGTCAGCACGTCGGTCAGCGTATTGTCGGCGACCTTGGCGGCATACTCTTCGGGAGTTACCTTTTTCGAGAAACCCGACAGCAAGTGTGCCCCCTTATCGGCACCCACCACGTACCACATCTCCGTCTTGCCGTTCTTGCCGTGGCGTTTGTGCGAGAGTTCGTCGTCGGGGTGCACCTGAATCGAAAGATCCTTGCGCGCGTCGATGAACTTGATCAGCAGCGGGAACTCGTTGCCGTGTTTCTCATATACCTTTTTACCCACCAGATCACCCTTCAAAAGGTCGATCAGTTCGGGCAGCGTCTTGCCTGCATAAGGGCCGTCGGCGACCACCGACTCGGAACCCTTCACACCCGAAAGTTCCCAACTCTCACCGACCGATTTCTGATCGGAAACAAGTTGTTTGTAGGGAACGATTTTCTCGCCGCCCCAGATAATGGTTTTCAGAATGGGATTGAATTTATACATCATTTTCTTATGTTTTTAACTGGTCTTCTTATTCCGAACCACCTCGAACCCCCATTTCCCGTGGGAAAAAGGAGTTCAAGGTGGAAACAATTGCTTGTCGGAACAGACTTTTCTTCAAAGTCCGTCTCTTTTATTTCTGCTCGTCGAGCATCGACAGGGCAAAGGCGTAAGCACCGACCGAAATGGCACGGCTTGCACCCATCTTCGAGATCATCACGCCGACACGCTTCTTCGGGTCGTAGTTCACCGTCAGATCCGTGCCATATACCTTCAGGGGACGACTCTCGCCACGGGCAAAATCCTTAAATTCGGCCTCGTCATCCAAGTCATAAACCTCCATCTGCACGCGGTTGAGCGTATCGCCGCCCAACGTGTGCATCTTCGCGCGCAGTTCCTTCAGAAGTGCGGGCATGAACCACTTGCGGGCTGCCGTGATCCCGCCGCCGATGACGATCAGACCGTCGATCAGCGTTACGGCCGTAGCCATCGCGTCACCGGCAATCTCGCCCAGTTCGGCAAAAGCCTTCTTCGCAGCCTCCACATTACCCTCGCGCTTGCCTTCGGCAATTTCGCAAATATCCTTGGGTTCGAACTTGTGATCCCTGTCGCCCGACTCCTCGGCATATACACGCTTGATGGCTCGCACCGCCACACCGTCCTCAACGATGATTTCGGGCATTTTCTTGTGGCGCAGACAGAAAGTCTCGCAGCACGAGTTATCGCCTCGGTTCAGGTGGTTGTCCACCACCACACCGATACCGAACCCCGTACCGAACGTGTAACCGATCAGGTTCTTATAGCGTTTTGCACTGCCTGCCTTCTCCAGACGGGCGTTGATTTCGGGAAGAGCACCTCCCAAAGCCTCGCCGTAACCGAACAGGTCGCCGTCGTTGTTGATGAACACGGGGATCCCGAACTTATGTTCGAGGAACGGCCCCAGAGCCACTCCCTCGCGGAACGAGGGGAAGTTGGGCAGGAAGCCGCCGATGATGCCGTGGGGATAATCCGCCGGGCCGGGAAATGCGAAACTGATGGCCACGGGCTGCTCTTCGATTTTTGCGATTACAGCCTGAAATCCCTCGACCATCGTAGCCAGACAACGATCAAGATCATCGGCCTGTGAAGGCTTCGTGATCGGATCGACGATATACTCATTGCCGCGCATTGCGCCGAACACGAGGTTCGTGCCGCCTGCATCGAGCGTGATGACCACACGCTTGTCGTTGCTATACATTACGCTTTATTTTAAGATGTTGTTTTTCTTGGTAAATTCGACGATTTCGGGAATGTAACCGAAAGCCAGACCCGTCACAGTATCGGCGCAACCGTAGTAAACGGCCACACGACCCGTATCGGGATCATGTAACGAAGCGCAGGGGAAAGTTACGTTGGGCACGTCACCCATACACTCGTACGTTTCGCGCGGCGAGATCAGATACGGACCGCTGCGGGCATTGACCTTCCATGGCTGCTCCAGATCGAGCAGAGCCGAACCGAAAGCATAGACATAGCCGTTGCACGAACGCAGTACGCCGTGGTAGAACAACAGCCATCCCTCGCTCGTCTCGATGGGCACGGGGCCTGCTCCGATCTTCATGCACTGCCATGCGCTCACCTCGAAGGGTGCGGGCGACATGACATGGCGGTGGTGTCCCCAGTACTCCAAATCGGGCGACTCCGAATAGAAAATATCACCGAAAGGCGTATGCCCCGTATCGCTCGGACGCGACAACATGGCGAATTTACCGTTAATCTTGCGGGGGAACATCACACCGTTGCGGTTGTACGGCAGGAATGCGTTTTCCACTTGGTGGAACGTTTCGAAATCCTCCGTCCAAGCCACACCGATCGTCGGGCCGTAGTAGCCGTTGCACCACGTTACGTAGTACTTGTCGTCGATCTTGGCAACGCGCGGGTCATAACCATAAACCCACTCGGCAACTTCGGGATCGGCACCCACCAGTTTGAAATCCTCCTCATTGATATCCCAGTTGATACCGTCCATCGAGAAACCGGCATGAATGCGCATACGGCGATTGGTATCGTCGCAACGGAACACACCCGCATAGTTATATTTACCCTTCTTGAAAGGTACGACTGCAGAATTGAAAATACTGTTCGACGTAGAAAGCAAATCACGCGGGATAATCGGGTTGGCCGAGAAACGCCACATCACTTCTTTCGAACCTTCGGGACGATTCTCCCAAGGCATATCGGGCAGACTCTGCCCCACAATTTTCAAATCACTCATAATTGGTTTGATTTACAGATTGAATATTTATCTCTTGTGTTTTTTAACGTGTTTTCGTCGGGGTTTAGTGTACCGAGATTTCGTCGGTAAACAGCCAACTGCCCACTTCGGGGTTGATCAGAGCCGTATAGCGGATGTAACGCGCCGTGTCGGTACCCTTCCATGCGAAATTCCGGTACATCGGGCGGCGTTCCGTCGTGGGGGTCTCGTGACCGATGCGCCCCACCTCACGGAAGTTTTCGCCATCGTCCGACAACGCAACAATCACCTCTTTGGGCAACCAGATCCACGCCGAATGCCACTGTATGAAATCGGCCGAAACCTCCTTCACCGCTTTACGCTCTCCGAGGTCGATCTCGACTTCAAAATCATGCGAGAGGAACCCCTGCCAGCGCGTCGAGTAGTTCCACGAACCGTGCAGACCGTCGGTCAGCGTGGCTGCCTTGTCGGCGGGGTATTTAGAATGCCACTTGCAATTATACTTGACAGGGCAGCCCACGGCCAGATGCTCCTCTTTCCGAAGCGATTGGGGACGCTCTCCCGTCTCCTTGTTCAGATCGAAAGCGTTATACCCCATTTCGCGCACACGGTTGCACAGCGTCAGGGCACGACGGTAAAAATCCTCGTAGTCCTTCTTTTCGGGGGCTGTCCAAGCGACCTCCGCCAAAGCAAACAGACGCGGATAGAGCATATACTCGGTGTGTTCGGGTGTCGGGACGAACTCCGTCCAGAGATTGGCCTGCACACCCTGCACAAATTCGCGACCCTCCATCTCTTGGGGGGCGGGATCGTAGGCATAAACTTTATTCAAGGGGAGATAACCCGACATGGCCTGCGGCTCGGACTCGGGATCATCCTGATAAGCATCGAAATAGCAATATGCACCGGGGGTCATGATCACTTCGTGACCTTGTGCGGCGGCGGCACGGCCGCCATCCTCACCACGCCACGACATGACGGTGGCTTCGGGCGCAAGGCCGCCTTCGAGGATCTCATCCCAACCGAGCAGACGGCGGTTGTGGGCAATCAGGAAACGCTCGATGCGTTTGATCGTATAACTCTGCAATTCATCGACCGACTCCAAGCCCTCCTGCTTCATGCGCTTCCGGCATTTCGGGCAGACTTTCCAAGCACCCTTACCTGCCTCGTCACCACCGATGTGGATATACTCCGAGGGGAAGAGGTCAATCACTTCGGTAAGCACGTTCTCCAGAAACTCAAAAGTCTTTTCGTTGCCGATGCAAAATTCGCCGTTCTTGTTCGGTTCTCCCGAACAAGACAATTCGGGATATACGGCCAGCACTTCGTCCGAGTGACCCGGCAACTCGATTTCGGGGATCACCGTGATATGCAGACGGGCTGCCTCGGCCAGAATCTCGCGGATGTCGTCTTTCGTATAGTAACCGCCCGAAGCGTTTGCATCGCCTTCATGGGCGTATTTCTTACCCTCGTCCTGCCAGTTCTGCCACGTCTTGCCGATGCGCCATGCGGCGATGTCGGTCAGTTCGGGATAGCGGTCGATCTCAAGACGCCAACCCGCGGCATCGGTCAGGTGGAGGTGCAGGCGGTTGAGTTTCAGGGAAGCCATCACCTGCATCTGTCTGATGACAAACTCCTTGGTGTTGAAATTACGCGACACGTCGAGCATCAGACCACGATAAGCGAATCGGGGCTGGTCGGCAATACGTTGTGCCTTAATAGTTTTACCATTTGCGGCATAGAGTTGCATAAGCGACTGAACACCGTAGAAAAGACCCGTTTCGGTCAGTGCCTTGATCTCGACACTCTTGTCCGTGACGGTCAGAAGATAACCCTCCTCCGATGCGGGAATCGAAACATCCGAAGAGATCATCAGATTGAGGAATTTTTCCGACGCAGGCTCCCCGACCGTCTTGAAACGGATGTCGGTCGTCGAGAGGAATGCCGTCAGACGCTCCGCGATTTCGGGCGAGCAGTCCGCATAGAGATTCAATTCGTTTTTGATATTAAGCGACCCCTCCGTTTCGGTCACCTCCTGCGGTGCAGGGATCAGTACGGGTTCGTCTTTGTCGGTCGAGCAACTTACGGCCGACAAAGCCATGACGCCTGCAACGATCAGTACACAAAGGTTCTTCGCACCCTCCGATTTCTTAAAGGGCACGAGCCACGTCACGATGAATGCGGGGATCGTGAACAGCATGACGGTCATGAAGAAATCGGCATAACCCAGCGCATCGCTCAGATAACCCGACACGGCACCGGTCACCATCACCGAAAGGTTCATGATACCCGAAGCGAATGCGTAGTGTGCCATCTGGTGTTTGCCGGGAGCGACCTCCTGCATCATGAAGAGGGTCAGACCCACAAATCCGAAACCGTAACCGAAGTACTCCAGTACGATACTGCCACCGATCAGCCACATCGACGAGGGCTGGAACATCGCAAGCAGGGCGTAAACAACAAACGGGATGTTGAAGATGCAGCACAGCGTGAAAAGCGTGCGTTTCAGACCGAAGTGTGCAATGTAGTAACCTGCGAGCAACGATCCCAACAGGAATGCACCCGCACCGAACGTACCGTAGTACAGACCGATCTGCTGGTTCGAAAGAGCCAGACCGCCCGACTCGACGTCGGCCTTCAGGAACAGGGGTACGATCTTCATCACGAAACCCTCGCCCAAGCGGTAGAGGATGATGAACGCTATATAGAACCAGATGTGTTTTTTTGTGAAGAAATCGGTGACGACCTCCTTCAGTCCGTTCAGACCCTCCCGGAGCGAAGCCTCCTTTTTATGTTCGACGGCGGGCGACGGCAGACGGCGGCTGTGATACAGGCCGAGCAGCACCAGCACAATGCCCAACACGAAGAAGATGATCGTCCACGACTGCACATAAGCATCGAATGATGCCTGCATCTGAGGGTTCTCTCCGGCGAAGCGTCCGTAGAGCCAACCTGCCAGCCAGACCAGACCGCCCGTGGCGACCAGTTTTGCGAGGTTATAGAATGCACCCTGCCAGCCGATGTATTTTGCCTGATCCTTCTCGTCGAGAGCCTCCATGTAGATACCGTCGGCAGCAATGTCGTGGGTTGCACCACTGAACGCCACCACGGCAAACAGCGCGATGCCGATTGCGAAGAACGAGGGAAGATGCAACGCCAAAGCCGCAAGTCCGAAGAAAACGCCGCTGATCAACTGCGTGGCAACGACAAAGAATTTCTTGGTACGGAAAATTTCGAGAAACGGGCTCCACAGGAACTTGATCGTCCACGGCCACATGATCAGCGACGTCCAGAATGCGATCCGGGCATCCGACACGCCCAAATCCTTGAACATCACCACAGAAACCATATTCAGCACCACGAACGGAAGACCCATGGCAAAATAAAGCGAGGGAACCCACTTCAGCGGATTGGCTACTTGATTTTTCATAAAAGAGTTTGTTTGGATTAATACGTTTTTCAGCGTCCAAAAATACGAAAAACTACGCTATAAAAAAAGTCTATCCGACAAAAGATCCGAACAAATACCGTCTTAACATAAATTCGATGACCGACCGACATTTATGTCGTCCTCCGGACAAAAAAAACGCTTCGGAAACCGATCGGTTTCCGAAGCGCAATCTGTCAGGATTTCCGTTTATCGTCTCAACGGAAGTTCGTCGGGATAAACATAGGGTTTGGGATCGTTCTTCTTGTAGAAAATGGTCGGATCCTTGAGTTTGCAACCGTAGAAGAGTTCGGCACCCGACAGGCGACCGAAGATCGTCTTCCAGTGGTTGCGGCGAACCATGCCGTCATCGGCCTTCATGGGATCGGGAGCGAAGCCCATGTGCCAGCCGTAACCCTCGTCGAGGATCATACGGGCGTTGCGCTCGTTCAGGCTGTCGCCGAAACCGCCGTTGAACTCGGCAGCGATACCGGCACACTTTTTCTTCGATATCTTGCCTACGGGATAAGCGTGAGCACCGTAGTTCGGAACAACCACATCCAACCACTCGTCGGCATCGACACCGTCCACCGAATCCGTACCGTACATCTGACCCCAGTCGTAAACCGTCACCAGACGATCCGGCATGGCGAGTTTCGTCTCGTAGCACAGGCGTGCGGCAGCATCGGAACCTGCATGGTCGAATGCGGGGTTATCCAGATCGGGAGCGTTCGAGTACTCGTCATCGTAGTTCACACCGTCTAACTGATAAGCCTCGCAGTAGCGGGCGATCTCGGCGGCGAAGTCCTTGGCACCCTGCTTCGAGAGTTGTGCAAGACCCGCAGCATCGTGATTGCCCAACAGACCCAACAGTACCTTGATACCGCGCTTACGCAGCGGCTGGAGGAAGGTCTCGTGGTTGTCGAGCAGGAACTGTACGTTCTGGTTGCACTTTACGAAGGGACGACCGGCCTCCTCGTCGTAGTTGATGTTGGCTGCGAACAGCACCACAGCATCCCACAACAGTTTGCCGTTCTCCAACTCAAAAGCCAGAGCATTCAGCGGGTTGGCATCGTTCACCTCGAAGAAGAGGAAACCTTTGGGAAGATCATCGCCCTTGAAGCAGTCCGAAACCTTCACCATGTCGTTGATGACATACACGCAACGGGTCTCTTTCTCGTTGAGCGTCAGTTGGTCGTTTGCCGAAACAACCTTCACGGGGAGCATGTAGTCCACACCCTCCTCCAACTCGGCCGAAGGAATGTTCACCTCCACAACGGCCTGCGTCTTGCCCGCCTCGATCGTAACCGAAGGAGCATCGCCCGGCGTCACCGCACCGGGAAAGAGTCTGTACTCGGTCTCGTTGGCCTTGTTGTAGGCATCCACATACTCGCCGTCCACCGAAATCTCAAACGTCACGGGAGCCTCCAGAGCCTTCGTCAGGTTGATTCTGAGTTCGGCTTTGTAACCCTCCTTGTAAAGGTCGATAATGTTCATCGACTTGGCCGTGCGGGCATCCTGCATGATCACCTTCGTGTCGTAGATCGACTCCATGTGATCGAAATCAATGTCCTTGCCGGCAACCACATCGTCGGCCGTACACGATACGCCCATCACAAGCGACAATGCCACAACGGCGGCCGAACAGAGTGTCGATTTAAAATATTTGCTATTCATATCTGCTTAGTCTGTTTTAAGTTCGCATTATTTGAGAGCGGGCAACTCTACGGGTACCCACTTGGGAGCAGCCGTACCTGTCAGATCGGTCTTGTCTTCGGTTGCATCCTTGATGACGCTGCCGTCACCCTCGTTGAAGTGCCAGTAAGCCACCAGTCCCTCGCTCTTGGGATCTACCTGATACATGTGCGTGGCAATATCTTCGGCCGAACGCTGTACGTTCCATACGCGCAACTCCGAAATCTCGCCCGGCAACCAACGCAGGTCGTCATACGACTTGCCGACATAGCACTCGCCCAGAAGGGTCACCGTACCCGAAGCGTTGGTATCCTGAGCCACGGCAACACCGTTCTGATAGTAGATACGGTCACCCGTGGTGGCATCCCATACGATGGCGATGTGAATCCACTCGTTTACGGGAAGCGCGGGAGCGGCGTTGGGAGCAGGCCAGTTACCCGTAGGCGTAACCAGCTGAAGTTGATCGCAGGGACGGTCGGCATCACCGATACGGATCAGGAACTTGCCCTCGATACCGATGATCGAACTCAGGATGACACCCTCACGGCCGCCCGACCAATCCTCACTGCGTACCAGACACTCGATCGTCACGCTCTTCATCGAACGTACTTTGTTCAAGTCACCGTCGCACCACGATACGGGGAAGTGCATCTCGGCGATGTTGGCAACGACGTTGATCAATGCGGCACCCTTGAATACGAAGAACAGCGTGCTCTTGCTCTGGAGTACATCGACACCCTCGATCGAGAGGATCGAAACGGGCAATACATAACGCTTCTTGGCATCCAGTTCACCGGTATTCTTGAAGTTGATCACCAGATCATCGGTCGTGATGTCGCCCTTCTTGATGTTGAACCGGTTTTCGGGGATTTCGTAATATTTTGCATCGAGCGTCTCGGCCTCGTCACCATACGACTTGTTGTAGAACTCGGTCAGGTCGGGATTTGCACCGATCGTCACGCAGATGTCGCGCTCGGCAGGCAGAGCCAGACGCACGGACATCGAACGCGAAGCCTCTTGCACGTCGGCCTTGATCAGCAGATCGTCCGTCACGGCATTCGTCGTGAAATAGAGTTTGTTATCGAAATGATGCGCGGCCTCATCGTCATGTTTGCAGCCCGTAAACGCAAGAGCGGCAACGGCAACAGACATCAATACTAATTTATTTAATTTCATGGTTCGTTAGTTTTTAGATGAAGGATTCATGATATTAACGGCCTCACGGATGTTGCCATAAACCAATGTGGAATCGAAATAATCGAAATGAGCATTGCAGATCATAAGTCCTGCACGGGTGAAATGCTCCGAAGGCTCGGCGCACCATACAGCCGATCCGTAGATCGAACGCATGCGGTTGCCCTCGGCATCAAACGTACCGAAATAACCGTAAATCTGCTTCTCGTCATCGGGGCGAACCGTCTGGGCTGCCACGATGAAACGATCCTTCGGGCAGAAGGGTTTCTTCATGGCGGCGAAAGCCTTCACCGTCAATTCGTCCATATCTTTTGCGGCATCGGTGGGGAGGATTACGTAGTCACATTTCGACAGCAGATCGCCCTGTGCCTCAACCAGATACTGGGGGTTGCCGACAAATGCGCAGAAGTGACCGGTGTGAGCCGAACGCCAATCCGACACGGCCTTCATGAAACTGTTCTGACGGGCTGCATAACGAGCCTTCTCAGGCTCTTTCATGCTGACTTCCGATTTACCCATATAGGTGAACGTCACACCGTCGTAACCCAACTGGTCGCATACGGCCAACTGCTCGGCGGCACGCTTGGCAATGTGTGCCAGAGCGTCCTCTTCGGTAAGTTTACCCTCGGTGTCCTCCTTGACCATCTGGTTCCACTCCAACTCGATCGGAGCGTAGTTCACGTCATAGATGATGCGCGTACCCTTCTCGCGGACACGCTTGATCTCCTCGGTCATCACGTCGTTGATCGCCGTGGGGTTCATCATCGAGATCACGTCGATGCTGTCGGGCAGCACAGTCAGATGCTCCGACTGGTTGGCGGGACGCTCGGTCTTGTTGTCGAAGGTCACGATGACCACCTTGTGATCCGAGTTCTTATATTGTTTCAGATTCTCGATATAATCTGCCTTGAGTTGTTCGTCGATCTGGGGCGTAACCACATCAACAGCCTCTACCTCCGTCCAATCCGAGCAGGACGAAAAGGCAAAGAGCGATGCCGCCATCATGCACGAGAACGACAAACCTTTCTTCATGATATTTTTCATAATCGGTTATGTGTTTTAGTTTTTACGTGCCCACCACAGATCGGTTGACATCAGATCGGGGCCGCCCAGATAGTTGCTTACGGCATTCGATACGTTCTCCGTGTTCGAGATGTACTCGTCCAGAGGATAACGCATACGGCGTGCACCACGGCTCGACAGAACCTCACCGTTACTGAAGTTGGCCGAAACGGGGATCAGGTGGGGCAGACCCGTACGACGATAGTCGGCCCAAGCCTCGTTACCCAGCGGGTAGTTGGCGATCCACTTCTGGATGAGGATACGCTCCTGCATCTCCTCTTTCGAGGCTCCGCTCTCCCACTGTACCGTGATGTTCGACAACTGCTCGTTGAAGGTGTTCACCGAATTGGGGTCATTGTAAATTTCGGGTTTCGACTTGTTGTCGGCCATATAGGTTGCGGCATCGCCTGCACCCCACTGCTCGAACGACAGACGGATACCGTCATTGTAGAACTGCTCGGCAGAACCGCCCATGTTGAACCCGTAAACGGCCGTACCCTCGGCACGCAGGAAGGCTACCTCGGCAGCATTCATCCAGATGGCAGGTGCTGCGGGGTCGATCTTCACGCCCGAATATTTGTGACCGACGGTTACGTGATCGGGAATTACGATACCGCGACGAAGACCGCAGTAATCGAGACCCTCCCACTCCGACTTCGAGAAATAGAACTCGCGGCGGGGGTCGTTGTAACCGTTCATGTAGCAGATGATGTCGGCGGCGGCGTGGGTATCACCCGACGTAAGGCACTTGCTGCCGTCCGCGTGGATATCGACCTTGTTGTAGTTTACGGCGACGTTCATCGGGTTGGAAATCGTACCGAAGTACTTCCACGTTGCGTTCTCGTCGTTGGTCGTGATCACGCCCAGTTCGCTGCCGACAGCCGATTCGGCCATTTCACGAGCCTTGGCGGGAGCGACCTCGGCGATACGGAGCGCAAGACGCAGTTTCAGCGAGTTGGCAAACTTGATCCACTTCTTGATGTCACCACCATATACGTAGTCCGCTTCCTTTACGAGGGCTGCGTTCTGATTCTCGGTCAGCACCTTGACGGCCTCATCCAACTCCTCGAAGAACTTGTCGTAAACCTTCTCCAACGAATCATAAGGAGTGGCGATCTTACCGTCGGCACCAATCTCCGAGTAAGGGATCGGGCCGAACGTATCGGCCACACGGTGCATCGTGGCAACCTTGATCACATTGGCAATAGCCAGAGGTACGGGATTATTCGACTGCTCCGAGAAACTCTTGATGACATTGAGGTTCGAGTAGAGGATGGGAATCACCTTGTCACTCTTCAGGAATACTCGCGTCCAGTCGTCGGTCGGGTTGTAGTTCGAGATGGTCGATTTCCAGTTGGCGTTGGCATCGGCGAAATAACCGCCCTGCGTACCGCCCAACAGACAGTCGGTGAACTGCGTCGTATTGACATCCGGCGAGATCACACAACCGGCCAGCGCATTCATCGCAGCACCCAAACCATAATCATCCGCAATCAGATCTCCCGGCTGATAAGGATTCGAGTTGATCTCCTCATAATTTGCCGTACACGACACGGCTCCGAAGAGCATGAGGCCGGCAAAAATTTTACTAAAGGTATATTTCATAGTTTTAGATGCTTTTAGAATTTAAGTCTTACGTTGAAACCAATGTTGCGCATGGCGGGCATCATGAAGTAGTCGATACCCTGATAGAAGTTACCGGTCGAAGCGACATTTTCGGGATCAAACGGAGCCTTGTTGTAAATCATCCAAAGGTTACGGCCGACGAGCGACACGGTGATTTCACAAACACCGCGCAACGCCTTGCGGGGAATCGTATAACCGATCGAAGCCTCCTGCAGACGGACGTTGGTTGCCGAGTAGGTGTAATACTGGGGAACCGAGTTACCGCCACCGATGGCTGCATACCACTTCTGCGGAGCGATGAAGTCACCGCCGGGGGTCATCGAATAACCTCTGTCGCGGGCAACTGCCGTAGCCTCCGAAACACCGAAGTCATCCAAAATAGCCTGCGTACGCGAGAATACGATACCGCCCAGACGAGCCGTCACCAAAAAGCCCATATTGAAGTTGCCGTACTTGAAACTGTTGTTCCATGCCATGTTGGCATCGGGCAGCACGCTGCCGAGTTTCACGTAGTTGTCGGGATCCTTGATGGTTTCGCGCTTGATCGAACCGTCGTAGTCGATCAGGATGTTGTTGTTGCTGTCGCGCTTGAGATCGACGAGCGAGTAGAGGTCACCCATCGAACCGCCTTCCTTCAACAGGAAGCGGGCATCGCCCAGACCGCCCATGTTGAGCAGCGAAAGGTTCAGGCTCTCGCCCGTCTGCGGGTTCACGGCGTTATCCGACAGCGAAGTAATGCGGTTGCTGTTCGACGACACGGTGTAGGACGAGTTCCACGAGAACTTGCCCCAAGTGTTGTGGTAGTTCAACGCCAACTCGATACCGCGGTTACGAACCGAACCGGTCTGCAAATAGAGTTTCGACCAACCCGATACGGGGATATCCGGATCGAAGGTCTGATTCGAGGTCTTTGCATTATAATAGGTGGCATCCAACTCGAAGTGCTTCAGGAAACGCATCGTAAGACCGATCTCCCACGACTTCGTACGCTCCGGTTTGAGGTTCGAGAGCGGGTAGTTGGTCATTTCGGTCCACTGTCCGAGTTTCTGGCTCCACTGGTAGCGGGGATTCGCAAGGAAACGCTCGAAGGCAACACCCACCGAAGCAAACGAACCACGAAGTTTGATATACGAGAGGTTCTTGGGCATATTGCCGATCAACTGCGACAAGACAATCGAACCTCCGACCGAAGGATAGAAGAACGACTTGGTTTTCGAGTGAGGGCCTGCCAACTGCGAAGGCCAGTCGTTACGACCCGTAAGCGTCAGATAGTAAGTACCTTTGTAACCCACCTCGAACGAAGCGAAGATCGACTGGGTCTGCTCGCGCCAACCCTCCTGCATCTTCTCGGTCTTGCTGGGGCTCAAGTTCTGGATGGCGAAGAAGTTTGTCAGACCGGGCTTCTCGTCACCGAAGTTCTCCGACCCGTCGGCGATAGGACCGCGGACACGCATGTTGTCGGCCTTGATGTCGGCGATCGAAGCACCGAGGTTGGCCATGAACGACCAGTCATCCCACGTCTTGTTGATGTTCACCATGAAGTCACCATAGGTCTGGCGATCCTTGGCGCGGCTCATACCATACAAACCACGGTTCGAACTCTCGGTCAGCTGCGTATTGGTCGAAGCGTAGAACTTCTCCTCGTAATCCGAAACGGAGTTATCGACATTCAAACGACCCGAAATGGTCAGCCAATCGAGAATCTTGTACGAAAGCGATGCGTTGAACATGTAACGGTCTTTGTTTCCCTCACGCAAGTTACGGTAATTGATCCAGTAAGGATTCTGCATGGTCATACCGGCATCACCGACCGGCCAGTACTGCATATAGATCTTACGGGCGGGATTGTAACGCTCGAACATCTTGATGTCGGCCCAGTCGTCGCCACGCGGGAACAGATAAGCACCTACCAACGGGTTATTGTAGATACCCTGATTGGTCATGTTGCGATCCTCCTGCTTGATGTAACTGGCACCTACGGTCAGCGAGATCTTGTCCTTGAGGAAGTTGGTGGTGTTGCGGAACGTAAAGTTGTAACGGTCGTAACTGTTGTTGGGAATGATGCCGCGCGAATCAACGGCAGCAGCCGAGAAGTAGGTTTGGTTCTTCTCGCTACCTGCGGTCAGCGAAATGCTCTCGGTACCCGTCACACCGACTTGGAAGTAATCGTCCTTGGGATCGTAACCGCGATAGTTCGACTCGTTGAGCAGTTTGCCCCAACTGCGTGTGGGCTGAGGCGTGGGCGAAAGCAGATCTCCCGTGCCGTAACGGTTCTGAAATTCGGGCATGATGAACGGAGTCGAAATCTCGGTGTTGCTCGATACGGTTACGCTCAACGTACCTGCCTTACCCTTCTTGGTGGTAATGATGATGGCACCGTTGGCGGCATCCGAACCGTAAAGTGCGGCTGCGGCTGCACCGTTCAACACGGTCATCGACTCGATGTCCTCAGGGTTCATATCGGCGATCGGTTCCGAAGTACCGCGCGAATCGAACTCCATACCGGCTGCCGACGAAGGCGCGAACATAGGCACACCGTCGATCACATACAGGGCGTTCGACGACTGAAGAATGGATTTCTCACCACGCATCACAACCTTCGACGCACCGCCGACACCCGACGAAGAAGCGTTGATCGTGACACCGGCAACCTTACCGTTCAACGAATTTACGAAGTTTACATCCTTGTTGGCGATGATGTCGTCGGCCTTGACCTGCTGTGCGTTGTATGACAGAGCCTTCTCCGAACGCTTGATACCGAGTGCGGTTACCACTACGGCATCCATGCTCACCGACTGATCGACCATCGTGATCATAAACGAGGTACGTGTACCGACCTTGACCTCCTGAGTCTGAAAACCCAGATAACTGAACTCCAGAACAGCCGTTTCGGGATTCTTCACGTCCAGTTCGAATTTACCGTCGATATCCGTACTTGTACCCGTGGTCGTACCCTTGACCATAACGGCGGCACCGATGACGGCTTCACCGTTCTTGTCCACTACGCGACCACTTACTTTCAAGCTCTTGGGAGCTTCATTCTGTGTTCCGCCCTCCACAAGGGTTTCCGACACCTGCTGTACGGCGGGAACATCATGAGCCTGCGCCTGCCCCGGTGTGAAACTGAGCGCAATCATGAAAAGAGGTAAGAGGTATTTCACTCTTACAGAGTCTTTAATTTTCATACATCTAAGTTAGATTAATTTTCTCGCCTCCAAACGAAGACTTCCGGATCATACGCCATCCGGCTGTAGCGATATTCCTTCTGGGGAATATAATTGTTTTACACGGCAGTTTTTTGATTGGGATTTACTTCATAAAATCAATTTTAGTTATTTTTTTCTTTTATACTTAATACTTAAATATTTAATGTTCGTTCATATACCCACACGACAACACCCATCAAAGATTTTGCTCTCGGACGGCTTCATATCGTTTTTCATACATTTCACACTACACGAATACGATCACGATCGCAATTCGTCGCAAAATTGCCCATTGCGACTCGCCCGTCAAAATTTAATATTCTGCCGGTCGGATCTGATCGCATAACCTACACTATACCATTTTACCTCGCAAAGGTATAAATTTTATTAAAAATAGATTGAATAATTTCTTTAAAAAATAGCCAAAAGAAGTTACGAATATTGTCATAACTTCTTTTGGCAAAAAAATAAATCTTGGAGCAGGAGAATCCTACTTCAAACGGGTCTCGCAGTATGCGCAGCGCAACGTACCTTCTTCCGAACGGCGGAACAGCTGATCGACATCCTCCGTCTGGGAGATGCAACTGTGGTGGTGACATACATGGCGGTTGATCTCGAAAGGCTCCGAGTATCGCGGAGCCGCACCTTCGGCGGGTGCTTTCTCGGCATATTTCAAAAGGGTAAGGATCAATGCCATACGCACGAACTTACCGTTCTCTACCTGACGGAAATAAGCGGCTCGTGGATCCTTGTCCACCTCGCGCGTGATCTCATTGACACGCGGCAGCGGATGAAGGACGATCATGTCGTTCTTGGCAACCTTCATCTTCTCGGTATCGAGCACAAAACTATCCTTCACGCGGTCGAACTCCTCCTCGTCCAAAAAACGCTCCTTCTGGACGCGCGTCATGTAGAGGATATCCAACTCCGGCATCACTTCCTCCATGGTACGCACCTCGCGGAACGTAAGATTCGAATAGGCCTGCATCTCCTGCAACATATAGTCGGGCAGACGCAATTCTTCAGGCGAAATCAGGATGACGTTCACCCCCTCGTAGCGCGACAAGGCCTTGATCAGCGAATGCACCGTCCGCCCGAATTTCAAGTCTCCGCAGAAACCGATGGTCAGATGATCGAGACGCCCCTTCTCGCGTTTGATCGTAAGAAGATCCGTCAGGGTCTGTGTCGGGTGGGCGTGACTGCCGTCACCGGCATTGATCACGGGGATGGTGGCATATTGCGAAGCCACAAGCGGTGCCCCCTCCTTGAAATGCCGCATGGCGATGATGTCGGCAAAGGAACTGATCACGCGTACCGTATCGGCCACGCTCTCGCCCTTGGTCACCGACGACGAGTTGGCATTCGAGAATCCCAGCACGTCACCGCCCAACTCCATCATTGCTGCCGTAAAACTCAGTCGCGTACGGGTCGAAGGCTCGTAGAACAACGTGGCGAGTTTCTTGCCTTTGCATGCCTCGCGGTACTTCTCGCGATGAGCGATGATGTCCTCGCCCAAGGCTACAATTTGTTCGATCTCCTCGCGTGTGAGATCGGTCGGATCTATCAAGTGTCGCATAATTCGTTCGTTTTTCAATTAATCCAAACTAACCCTGTTTATTTCTTCATCCAGCTCTCGTCCGAAGGATTGTTGCGGAACTGGATCAGGCGGACTTTGTCCTCCACCTTGATGTAGCCCTCTTCGGCAGCCACCTCAACCAGCGTGTCGAGGTTCGAAAGGCTGTAATTGACGACATCGGCCTCCTTCATGCGCTCCACGCCCTTCTTCAGACCGTAGGTGAAGATCGAAGCCACACCCAGCACCTCGGCACCGGCCTCGCGCAAGGCATCGACCACCTCGATGCACGAACCGCCCGTCGAGATCAGATCTTCGATCACAACGACCTTCTGACCTTTCTCCAATTTGCCTTCGATGCGGTTCTGACGACCGTGGTCCTTATTGCCCGAACGGACATAACCCATCGGCATGTCGAGGATCGTTGCCGTGATGGCGGCGTGTGCAATACCTGCCGTCGAAGTACCCATCAGCACTTCGGCATCGGGGAATTTCGTACGGACGATCTCGGCCAGACCTGCCTCGACGTGCTTACGCACCTCAACGGCCGTCAGCGTCAGACGGTTATCGCAATAAATCGGGCTTTTGATGCCGCTTGCCCAAGTGAACGGCTCTTCGGGACGCAAAAATACGGCACCGATCGACAATAAATCTTTAGCAATCTGCTTTTCCATGGTTCAAATGTGTTTTAAAGGGATTTTTTACTCTTCTCCGCAAAATTCTTTCACGCAGCGGCGGTAAGCGGCTACGGGATCTTCGGCCTGCGTCACGGGACGGCCTACGACGATGAAGTCCGAACCGATCTCACGCGCACGGGCGGGCGTGGTGACACGCACCTGATCGCCCACCTGACCGTCGGCAAAACGCACGCCGGGAGTGATCGTCAGGAAATCCTCACCGCAAGCCTCATGCACCATGCCGGCCTCCAGCGGCGAGCAAACCACGCCGTCCAGCCCTGCCTCCTTCGTATTGCGGGCATACTTCACGATCGTATCGTTGATCGAAGCGTTGATCAGAAGTTCGTTCTGCATACGCTCCTCGCTTGTCGAGGTGAGTTGCGTCACGGCGATCAGCAACGGACGGCTGCCGTCGGCGCGCGTCAGACCTTCCTTGGCGGCACGCATCATCTCGATGGTGCCCGCAGCGTGGACGTTACACATATCGACATCGAGGTTCGACAGCACGGCCATCGCCTTGCGTACCGTATTGGGAATGTCGTGCAACTTCAGATCCAAGAAGATGCGGTGTCCTCTGCGTTTGATCTCGCGCACGATCGAAGGACCTTCGGCGTAGTAGAGTTCCATACCGATCTTCAAAAAAGGCTTGCGCTTCTCCTCGTTGAACTTGTCGAGGAACGCAAAAGTGTCTTCAGCCGACTTAAAGTCACAGGCTATGATTACATCACGTGTTTTCATCGTTTATGTGGATTTCTTATTTTACAATTCCGATAATGTCGCTTAACTTTTCGATGCGGAGGCGTTCCATCTCGGCGGGAAGAGCCTCGATGATCTCCTTGCAGGCGTAGGGATTGACCAGATTGGCGGCACCCACCTCCACGGCGGTTGCTCCGGCCATCATCATCTCGATGACGTCGTGTGCCGTCTGTACACCGCCGCAACCGATAACGGGTATCTTACAGGCCTGAGCCACCTGATAGACCATACGCACCGCCACGGGGAAGATTGCCGCTCCCGAAAAACCGCCCATCTTGTTGGCGATGACGGGTCTGCGGCGCATCGTGTCGATCCGCATGCCCAGCATCGTATTGATCAGACAGATACCGTCGGCACCCGCCTCTTCGCAGGCGCGGGCGATGGCCACGATGTCGGTCACATTGGGCGAGAGTTTCATATAGACGGGTTTCGTGGTCACCTGCTTCACGGCACGGGTCACCTCGGCGGCCATTTCGGGCTGTGTGCCGAACGACATACCGCCATGGCGCACGTTGGGGCACGAAATGTTCACCTCGATCAGACCGACCTGCTCCTCCTTGTCGATCTTTTCGCACGAATAGGCGTAGTCGTCGATCGAGAAACCCGAAATATTGGCGATGACGGGTTTGTGGAAGATTTTCTTCAGGGCGGGAAGTTCGTGGGCGATGACATGGTCCACCCCCGGATTCTGCAAACCCACGGCATTGATCATTCCCTCGCGGCATTCGGCGATACGCGGCGTGGGATTGCCGAAACGTGCGTCGCGTGTCGTTCCCTTGAACGAGAACGAGCCGAGGATGTTGATGTCGTAAAATTCGGCAAATTCCAGCCCGAAACCAAATGTTCCGCTGGCGGGAATGACGGGATTGTCCAACGTCAGACCGCTCAAAACAACTTTAGTATCTACCATACGATTTCCTCCTTTTTCAATACAGGTCCGTCTTTACAAATACGTTTTGCACCGTATTTGGTTTCACACGAACAGCCCATGCAGGCACCGAAGCCGCATCCCATACGCTCCTCGAACGACATCTCGCCGTCCTGCTCCACGGCATCGTACAGCGCACGGAGCATCGGCAGCGGCCCGCAGGCGTAGAAGTAGTCGAAGTCGATTCCGCACTCCCTGATGGCGGTGGTGACAAAACCACGCACTCCGTGTGAGCCGTCGGCCGTGGCGACATACACCTCACATCCCAACTTGCGGAACTCCTCCTCATAGAAGATCTCTTCCGAAGTGTTAAAACCGAGGACAACCTTCACCTGTTTGCCTTGCGCCAAAAGTTTCCGTGCCAGATTATACAACGGAGGCACGCCGACACCGCCACCCACAAGCAGCGGTTTTTGCGACAGTGCATCTACCGAGAATCCGTTACCGAGACCCGTCAGAAAATCGAGTTCGGTACCTTTTCCCATCTCGCTCATGCGTCGGGTACCCTCGCCCACCACCTTATAAATCAAGGTCAGCGTGTGCTCGTCGTAGTCCGACACCGAAATCGGACGGCGCAGATACAGACCCTCGATGGCGATGTTCACGAACTGCCCCGGACGGGTGATCCATTGCGTATCTCCTTCCAGACGCATCCGCCACACCGATGCGGTGAGAGCCTCGTTGTCCCAAATGCGATATATTCCTTTTTTATACATCTCTTGTTTTTTTCGGACAAGGGACGTCCCTTGCGTGGGACGTCCCTCAGACCGTTATCCGTTGGTTTTACTCGGCGTCGATGGTCGATACGCGCAGCGTGATCTCCTCCAGAACATCCAGCAGTACCTTGACCGTCTCCAGTGCGGTGAATACGGGCAGGTTGTTCTCCACAGCCGTGCGGCGGATCTCGTAACCGTCCAGACGGGTGTTGTGCTGATTGATGTCGATCGTGTTGATCACATAACTTACGTGACCCTGACGCAGCGATTCGATGATCTCGTTGCTGCCCTCGCTCAACTTCAGACGGGTACGGGTACGGATGCCGTGTTCACGCAGGAACTTGGCGGTACCGGTCGTAGCCTCGATGTTGAAGCCGAGGTCGTAGAAGCGTTTCACGAGCGGCAGTGCGGCGGGTTTGTCGGCATCGGCAATCGTCACCACGATCGTACCGTAGTTCGACACGTTCATGCCCGTAGCCTGCAAAGCCTTGTACAGGGCGCGCGTCAGTTTGTCGTCGTAACCGATTGCCTCACCCGTCGATTTCATTTCGGGCGAGAGATACGAATCCATACCGCGGATCTTCGAGAACGAGAATGCGGGTGCCTTGACATACCAGCGTTTCTTCTCCCTGCCGTAGATCTCGGTGATGCCCAACTCGCGGAGCGACTTGCCGAGGATGACCTGCGTGGCGATGTGTGCCATCTGCACGCCCGTCGATTTCGACAGGAAGGGAACCGTACGCGATGAACGGGGATTCACCTCGATGACATAAACCTCGTCTTCCTTGTCGAGGATGAACTGAATATTATACAGACCCACGATGCCGATTCTCAAACCGAGACGTTTCGTGTAGTCGATGATCTTGTCTTTAGCGGCCTGCGATACGCTGAAGGTCGGGTAAACGCTGATCGAGTCTCCTGAATGGATACCCGTACGCTCGACATGCTCCATGATGCCGGGGATGAATACATCCTTACCGTCACAGATGGCATCCACCTCCAACTCACGACCCATGATGTAGCGATCAACCAGTACGGGCGAATCCTCGTTGAGTTCGACAGCCGTCTGGAGGTAGTGGCGCAGACGATCCTCGTTCGATACGATCTGCATGGCACGACCTCCCAGCACATAACTCGGACGAACCAACACGGGATAACCGATACGGGCGGCGGCACGCACACCGGCTTCCAAGTCGGTCACGGCCTCGGCCTCAGGCTGCGGAATACCCAACTCTTCCATGATTTTCTCGAAGCAACCGCGGTCTTCGGCATTGCGAATCGCCTCGGTGTCCGTACCGATGATAGGCACTCCCAGAGCCGACAGCGGCTCGGCAAGGTTGATGGCGGTCTGACCACCGAGCGATACCACCACGGCCTTCGGGTTCTCGTGGTGAACGACGTTCATCACATCCTCGACCATGAGCGGCTCGAAATACAACTTGTCTCCCGTTGTGAAATCCGTTGAAACGGTTTCGGGGTTGTTGTTGATGATGATGGCTTCGTAGCCCGCCTCGCGGATCGACCAGATGGCATGTACGGTCGAATAGTCGAACTCGACACCCTGACCGATTCGGATCGGACCCGAACCCAAGACGATGATTTTCTCCTTGTCGCTGGCCACCGATTCGTTCTCCTGCTCGTAGGTCGAGTAGAAGTAAGGCACATAACCGCCGAACTCGCCGGCACAGGTGTCGATCATCTTATAGACGGGGAAGATGTCCATCTCCTTACGCAGAAGGAACATGTCGTGTTCCGACTTGCCCCACAACTTGCCGATGAACTTATCGCTGAAGCCCATACGTTTTGCCTCGTAGAGCGTATCGTGATCCATCGGGTTGGCTTTGATGACCTGTTCGAACTCGATGATGTTCTTAATCTTCTCCAAGAAGAACATGTCTATCTTCGTTCGGTCGTAAATCAAGACGAGGTCGATGCCCTGACGGATCAGTTGTGCGATGGCGTAGAGACGATCGTCGGAACCCTCCTTGATGTACTCCAGAAGTTCTTCGGACGACCAGTTGTCGAATTTCTTGTGGTGGATGTGGCAAACGCCCGTCTCCAGCGAACGAACCGCCTTCAGGAGCGACTCCTCAATGGTACGGCCGATCGACATCACCTCACCCGTGGCCTTCATCTGCGTGCCGAGTTTGTTCGACGCGTCGGAGAACTTGTCGAACGGGAAACGGGCAACCTTCGTCACCACGTAGTCCAACGACGGCTCGAAGCAGGCGGGCGTATTGGCGATGCGGATCTCGTCGAGCGTCAGGCCGACGGCGATCTTGGCACTCACACGTGCAATGGGGAATCCCGAAGCCTTCGAAGCCAGTGCCGACGAACGCGACACACGGGGATTGACCTCGATCAGATAATATTTGAACGAGAGGGGATCCAGTGCGAACTGCACATTGCAACCGCCCTCGATTTTCAATTCGCGGATCAACTTCAGAGCCGAATCGCGCAACATGTTGTACTCGCGTGCGGTGAGCGTCTGGCTCGGAGCCACCACGATCGAGTCGCCCGTGTGGATACCCACCGGATCGACATTTTCCATACTGCAAATGGCGATTGCCGTGTCGTTGCAGTCGCGCATCACCTCAAACTCGATCTCCTTATAACCTTTGATGCTCTTCTCGATGAGCACTTGGTGTACGGGTGAAAGGAACAAGGCATTACGCATCATCTCGCGCAGTTCCTGCTCGTCATCGACGAAACCGCCACCCGTTCCGCCCAGCGTAAATGCAGGACGCAACACCACGGGATAACCGATGCGTGCGGCCACTTCGGCACCTTCGTCGATCGTCGTTGCGATCTGCGAAGGAAGCACCGGCTCGCCCAATTTCTGACACAACTCCTTGAAGAGTTCACGATCCTCGGCACGCTCGATCGAATCGAACGACGTACCCAGAATCTCCACCTGACACTCCTCCAGAATACCCTTCTTGGCCAACTGCACGGCAAGGTTCAGACCCGTCTGGCCTCCCAGACTCGGCACGATGGCATCGGGGCGTTCGTAACGGATGATCTTGGCGACATACTCCAAGGTCAGGGGTTCCATATATACTTTGTCGGCGATATGCGTGTCGGTCATGATGGTCGCGGGGTTAGAGTTCACCAAAACCACTTCGTAACCCTCCTCGCGCAGTGCCAGACAGGCCTGCGTACCGGCATAGTCAAATTCGGCCGCCTGACCGATCACGATCGGGCCCGAACCAATCACCATTACTTTCTTGATATCTGTTCTCTTAGGCATTTTTGTGTTCCTCCATCAATTTAATAAACTTATCGAACAAATCCACGCTGTATTGCTGTCCCGCCGCACTTTCGGGGTGGAACTGCACCGAGAACGTAGGCTCGGATTTGGCGCGGATGCCTTCCACTTCGCCATCCAGCACATCGACATGGGTAATCTCCAGATCGGTATTCTTCAGTGAATCGGCAACCACCGAGTAACTCTGACTCTGACTCGTAATCGAAATGCGGTTGGTCTCCAGCGAACGTACCGGATGATTGATGCCACGGTGATCGGCCTTCATCTTCTCGACGCGTGCACCGTAAGCCATCGAAACAAGCAGATGACCCAGACCGATACCGAAGATCGGCAGACGACCTTTCAGAGCCTTCACCGTATCGACCACCGACCGGGCGTGCTGGGGGGTACCCGGCCCGCTCGACAGGAACAATCCGTCGGGACGGAACGCCAGAATCTCCTCGACCGAAGCGTCATAGGGGACAACCGTCACATTGCAACCACGCTGGTTCAGACAACGGATCGTACTGTACTTGATGCCGCAGTCCACCACCACTACATCGAAACGGTGGTTGGGCGTACGCGAGAACCAGCGTTTCTTGCAACTCACCTTCTCGATCAGATTCTCCGGAAGAGTAAATTCGGCGAGTTTCCGCATAGCCTCTTCGTGCGACGTTGCGACATCGGTAAGGAGAGCCTTCTGACTGTCCTCATCGCGAATGATGCGGGTAATCATACGGGTATCGACGCCCGTGATGGCAGGTATGCCCTGCTCTTCGAGTACTTCGTTGAGCGTGCGCGTATAGCGGAAGTTCGACGGAGTGTCGTTGTAATCACGAACGATCAGACCGCCCACGGCGATCGTCTTCGTTTCGTAATCCTCATCGGCAAGACCGTAGTTACCGATCAGCGGATAGGTCATGACCACCATCTGATCCGTATAGGCCGGATCGGAAATCAATTCCTGATAACCGACCACCGCCGTATTGAAAACGATCTGACAGATCGTCTCACGATCCGCTCCGAATCCGTAGCCGTAAAACTCACGGCCGTTTTCGAGAACGATTTTTTTAGTGAATGGCTTCATATTTTTCAAAATGTGTGTTTTCTATTTGTTTTCTTCATACATATAGACCTCGCGCCCCTCGACAACCGTCAGCATCGTGCGCCCGTTTACCGTCCAACCCGCGAACGGCGTGGCGCGTCCCTTCGAGAGGAACTCCTCCGGGTCGATCTTATACTCGGCCTCAAGATCCATCACCACGAAGTCGGCCTTGTCGCCCACTTCGATACCGCCCTCCAGACGGAACAGACGGCGCGGGTTGAGGCTCATCAGTCGAACCAACTCGCCGAGTGTCACGACACCTCGTTTTACGAGGCAGGTATATAACAGCGGGAAGGCGCACTCGATGCCCACGATGCCCATCAGGCTGCCTGCCAGACCGCGGCTCTTCTCCTCGACCGTGTGGGGTGCATGATCGGTGGCGATCACCTCGATCGTGCCGTCCTTGATACCGCGCAGGAGTGCCTCTTGATCCTCCTTGGAACGTAACGGCGGATTCATCTTGAAGCGCCCCTCCTCCTGAAGATCGTTTTCGTTGAGCAGCAGGTAGTGGGGAGCCGTCTCGCAACTCACCCGTTCGCCACGCGCCTTGGCCTCGCGGACGAACTCGACACTCTCCTTGGTCGAAACATGACAGACGTGATACTGACAACCCGCATTGGCGGCAAGTCGGATGTCGCGCTCCACTTCCCGCCACTCACTTTCGGAGCAGATGCCTTTATGACCGTGTGCGGCGCAATAAGCACCGTCGTGAATATATCCGCCCTTGAGCAGTTCGTCCACCTCGCAATGTGCGACGATCGGACGTCCGACCTTTGCGGCACGTCTCATGGCCTCCTGCATCAACTCTTCGCTCTGCACGCCGCGACCGTCGTCCGAGAAGCCCACGACCTTATCGGCCAGAGCCTCGAAATCGACCAGTTCGCCGCAACCCTTCTGCCCCATGGTGATGCAGCCGTAGGGAATCACGCGGATCTTCGCATCGCGACGGATGATCGAAAGTTGTTCTTCGAGCGTAGCAACCGTATCGGGTGCGGGATTGAGATTCGGCATCGAACATACGGTCGTATAGCCTCCGCGGGCGGCCGCCGCCGTACCCGTCAGGACAGTCTCCTTACGCGGAGCACCCGGCTCGCGCAGATGCACATGAACATCGACCAGACCGGGCAACAAAACCCTTCCCTTGAGATCGACCACACGGTCATTCCCAGAAGGATCGCAATCCGGCACGATGCGTCCGTTCTCGACAACGATGCGTCCTCCGACCAAAGTTCCGTTTCTCAAAACGGCGGCGTTCACATAGAAAGTTTTCATACTTCACGACATAAAAAAATAGGGCAACCGAAACAGTTACCCTAATAAGACAAAATCACCGTAAGAATGGAAAAAACAGCACATCGGCCACAAATTCGAGGACCAGAAAACTTCCGCCGAAGATATGTCGAGTCTGTGAGTCATAATGTTACGGTGAGGTTTATATCCGGGTGCAAATGTAGGACAATTCCCGTGGTCCGCAAAACTTTTTCGGGCTTTTTTTCAACAATTAATCGACAATTTCGCTCAAGGCTCACCCGCCCCGTTTCCTCGCCGGATGAGGCCTCCCTAAAAATGAGTATTTTAGGGTATTTTGCCACTTCCGAATTTGCATTTTACCCCCATAACACTATCTTTGCAACCGATAAACGCCCGCCTCCAATGGAAACTCAGGAAATACTCATCCCTTTACTACTGACACTCGGTGCAGGTCTTGCCACCGGCATCGGGTCGGCCATTGCGTTCTTCGCCCACCGCACCAACAAACGTCTGTTGTCGTTTTCGCTGGGTTTGTCGGGCGGCGTGATGGTCTATGTGTCGTTCGTCGAATTGTTTCAGGAGGCGGAAGTTGCCCTTTGTTCGCAATGGGGCGACAAACCCGGCACGATCTTCACCGTGTTGAGTTTCTTTGCGGGCATTCTGCTGATTGCCATCATCGACAAATTGGTCCCCTCGTTCGAGAACCCCCACGAGGCGCACCGCATCGAGGAGATCGACGAAATCGAGAAGCACAACACCCACAAGCCCGCCCCTTCGGAACATCGCCTGATGCGCACGGGTGTGATGACCGCTCTGGCCATCGCCATCCACAACTTTCCCGAAGGCATCGCCACCTTCACTTCGGCTGTGAACAACACCTCGCTCGGTATTGCCATTGCCGCCGCCATCGCCATCCACAACATCCCCGAAGGCATCGCCGTGTCCGTACCTATTTTTTATGCGACGGGCAACGCCAAGAAAGCCTTCTACATGTCGGTGTTGTCGGGACTGGCCGAACCCGTGGGTGCCGTCTTGGCGTGCGCCCTGCTGATGCCCTTCATGTCGGCATCGCTGATGGGTTGCATCCTTGCCGCCGTGGCGGGTATCATGATCTTCATCTCGATCGACGAGTTGCTGCCCGCAGCCCGCGAATATGGCGAGGCGCATATCTCCATCTACGGATTTATCGCAGGCATGGCCGTTATGGCCGTAAGCCTTGTAATGATGTCGTAACACACACTAAAAACACATAAATGGAATACCTTCTTTTAATCGTAGGACTGGCATTGATTCTTTTCGGTGCCAATTTTCTGACCAACGGATCGACCGTCATCGCCCAAAAGTTGCACGTGCCCGAATTTGTGATCGGATTGACGATCGTTGCCATCGGCACGTCGATGCCCGAACTGGTCGTATCGGTGCTGTCGGCCCTCAAGGGCGAGAGTTCCGTGGCGATCGGTAACATTGTCGGTTCAAACATTTTCAACATATTTGCCATCGGCGGCGTCTGCGCCCTGATCACGCCGATTGCCCTGACTCGGAACAACATCCGCCGGGATATTCCCTTCGGCGTATTCACCTCGCTGCTGCTGCTCGTAATGACGCTCGATGTGGCGATCTGGGGCGCGGAGGAGGATTCGATCAACCGCATCGACGGCATCATCATGCTCTTGATTTACATCGGACTGATGGCCTATTCGATCCGCAAAGGCTACCGCGAAGAGAAAGCCAGAGCATCGGGCGCAACACCGCAGGGAAATGTCTTAATTGCCGTTCTTTCCATCGCGGGCGGTCTTACGGGACTGATCTACGGCGGCAATCTCTTTTTGGAGGAGGCAATCGCCATCGCCAAGGCGTGGGGCGTCAGCGAATCGGTCATCGCCATCACGTTGGTGGCAGGCGGTACGTCGCTTCCCGAACTGGCCTCGTCGGTCGTATCGGTCGTGAAAGGTCACAGCGGTATGGCCTTAGGCAACATCATCGGTTCGAACATCGCCAACATCCTGCTCATTCTCGGCATCAGTTCGACGATCACCCCGCTGGCCATGGGCGGAATCACACTCTTCGACATTATGATGGTACTGCTCGGTTCGGTGTTGCTGTTCGTTGCGGCCTACACGTTCCGAAGTCGGGAATTGGATCGTGTCGAAGGTGCGATCTTCATCTCGATATACATTGCTTACCTCGGTCTGCTGATCTTCTAAAAACAGAAAAGGGTGAATCGAAATTCACCCTTTTTTATTCAAGTACAACTCCAACAATCGGGGTACCGCCCTCTGTCCGATCTCCGCAACGTCCAACGCACTCGCTTCCGCCTTGGGCGTAAACCGCATAACCTCCAACCGCCACACCTCCGCATGGAGCAACTGATGCGACAAACGGTGTGGTTTCAGAGCCGTCTTTCCCTTCAAAGTCCAGTCCATGCCGACCCACTCCTTAAATTCCTCGCAGTTTGCAAGTTCCTCCAGCGAAAGCGGTTTATCGCGTTCCACCAGCGGAAATTCGTAAAGTCCCTGCCAAATGTCGCCTGCTCCGCGGCGCACCAGCACCGAGCGGCCTTCTGATATGAGATCCAAATAGTTGAACCACCTTTTGCGCACCTTTTGTCGTCCGTTTTTCACGGGTCGCTGCTCGATCGTCCCCGCCGCCCGCGCCATACAGTGATCCTGCAACGGGCATTCCCCGCACCGTGGCGAACGCGATGTGCAGATCATCGCCCCGAAATCCATCATCGCCTGATTATGGATCGACGGACGTGCCCCGCGCATCATCTCTTCGGCCAACACTCGGAAGGTGCGTTTTCCCGCCGCGGAGTCGATCGCCTCCTCGACATCATACAGGCGCGACAGCACGCGATAGACATTTCCATCGACCGCGGCGCATGGCAGATCGAATGCCGCCGAGCAAATCGCCGCTGCGGTATATTCGCCCACACCTTTCAGTCGGCGCACCTCCTCCAAAGTGCGGGGAAATTGTCCGCCCCACTCCCCGACGATCTGTTGTGCCGCCGCGTGCAGATTCCGGGCACGGCTGTAATAGCCCAGTCCCTGCCACAATTTCAACACCTCGTCCTCCGAGGCTTCGGCCAGAAATTCCACCCTTGGGAAACGCTCCGCAAAGCGCATATAATAGGCTGTCCCCTGCTCCACGCGCGTCTGTTGGAGGATAACCTCCGAAAGCCAAATGAGATAGGGATCGCGCGTTGCACGCCACGGCAGATCACGCCCCTCAAGAGCGTACCAGCGGGATAATATTTCAACAAAAGAGTTCATTTCGGGACACAAAATTAAAAAGATTGCCGGGAATAAGAAATTATCCGGAATAATTCGCCCAACATTCCGAACCATGACTTATCTTTGGGTGTTCAAAAAATTTTTACGTCCATGGAAAAGAGATATGAACTGAAACACAATCCTGCGGAACATCGCTACGAATTTGACCTCGGCAACGGAGCAAAAGCCTTCATCACCTATATCGAAGGCCCCGATGCGTTGTTTTTGACCCACACGATCGTCCCCGAAGAGTACGAGGGACAGGGCATCGCCGCGGAATTGACGGTCGATGTTTTGGAGGAATTGAAAAGGCAGAAACGTAAAATCATTCCTCATTGTTCTTACATCATTCGCTGGATCGAACGTCATCCCGAATGGCAGGGCATGTGGTACAAAGAATAAAAAAACGGGTGAGCCTTTCCGCTCACCCGTTTTTTATAAATCGCTTCGTAACAGATTATTCGTACTGCCCCGACTTGAGGCGGTTCACCTCAACATCGCTCAGGAAACGCCACTGACCGCGTTTGAGGTTCTTCTTCGTAAGACCTGCGTAATAAACGCGGTCGAGTTTCTTCACCTCGTAACCCAGAAACTCGCACATACGGCGCACGATACGGTTACGACCCGAATGGATCTCGATGCCAATCTCCTTCTTATCCTCCGAAACATACGATACCTCGTCGGCATAGATCTCGCCATCCTCCAGCGTGATTCCTTCGGTGATGCGATCCATATCGGCACGGGTGAACGGTTTGTCCAAAGTCACCTGATAGATCTTTTTCTTGGCATACGAGGGATGCGTCAGTTGCTTCGTGAGATCACCGTCGTTGGTGAACAGCAACAAACCCACACTGTTCTTATCCAGACGTCCTACGGGGTAGATACGCTCCGAGCAGGCATCCTTCACCAACTCCATCACGGTCTTGTCGGCATGGGGATCCTCCAGCGATGTTACGAAACCCTTCGGCTTGTTCAGCACCAGATAGACCTTCTTTTCGCCCTGTACACGGCTGTCGTTGAACTTGACCACATCATCGGGCATCACCTTCGTACCGAGTTCCGATACGATCACGCCATTGACCGAAACCACACCTGCCAGAATGAAATCGTCGGCCTCACGGCGCGAGCAGATACCCGACTGGGCGATGAAACGGTTCAGACGCATGGCACCCGTCTGCTTTTCGGGGTTATATTTGGGGTACGAGGGTTTCTCGTCGCCGAACTTGCGGTAGGGTTTTCCTCCCTGCATGCGACGATTGCCCTGACGATCCGAGAAGCGACGGTCGTGAGCACCGTTACGGCCGCCGGCCTTGTGCTCGAAACCGCGATGCTCCGAACGTTCGCGATCGAAATCCTCATAAGTCGAATACTCCTCTCCCGGTCGGCGCGAAGGACGGCCTGCGCCGTACGACTTGCGCTCGCCATAGGAACGGCGTTCGCGGTCGCCACCGAAACGACGGCCTCCCTCGCCCTGCGAACGCCCGCGGTTCGAGAAGCGGTTCCCGCCATGATCCTCACGCTGACGGTCTCCGAATTTCGGACGGTTATCCTCCGAGAAATTGGGATTGAACGACGAGCGATACGGCTTTTTGTCGTATGATCCAAAATTTGATTTGTGCTCCGAATCGGCAACGTCACGCTGCGAACGCGGGCGACGCTCGATGCGCTCACCCTCTGCCGTCACGGTACGAGTACGTTTGTCGCGTCCAAAACGCGCAAGCGCGAAATTCGAGTCGTTTTTCTGATCTTTCATAGTTTATCTCAATATAGATTAAAATTGCAGATGCAAAGGTATATCTTTTTTTTCGGATTTTCACAACTTGTCCCCTATAAATCAATGCAAAACGCAATTTTCGCAATCAATCTTCCCGCATCAGGCCGTCTCCGGAGAAAAAATCACGGATCGGAAGCCGTCGGCCGTGGGGAATTTCGTATCTTTGCGCCCGTATGAACATGAATCGCGAAATCATTCGTCTGGCCGTACCCAACACCGTGTCGAACATCACGGTGCCGCTGATGGGTATCGTGTCCACGGCCATCGCGGGCCACTGGGGCTCGGACACGGCCGCAACGATCGGTGCACTCGCCATCGGCGTGCAGATCTTCAACTTCATCTACTGGAACACCTCGTTCATCCGCATGGGTACGAGCGGCCTCACGGCGCAGGCCTTCGGGCGGGGCGACTTCGCCGAATGCACCGACATGCTGGTGCGTGCCGTGGGCGTTGCGCTGGCAATGGGAGTCGTTATGCTTGCAATACAGTACCCCGTCGGCGAAATCGCCCTGTGGGCAATGAACGGCGGCGAAATGACCCGTGCCTACTTCTACACCCGCATCTGGGCAATCCCCGCGGGAATCCTCCTGTTCGGCTTCAACGGCTGGTACACGGGTATGCAGAACGCCTACATCCCGATGTTCACGGCCATCACCGTAAACCTCATCCACATGGGTTGCTCCCTGTGGTTCGCCTTCGGGTTGGATTTGGGTATTGTCGGCATCGCCTACGCCTCGGTCATCGCCCAATGGACGGGTGTGGCACTCTCCATCTCGCTTCTGTGGATCTTCTACCGCCACCAACTGACCGCCATCAATTGGAAACGGGCGTTGGATCTCCAGCCCCTCAAGGAGTATTTCAAGATCAACGGTGACATCATCGTGCGCACGTTCTGCATCGTGGCGGTTTACACCTTCTTCACAGGCATCTCGGCACACATGGATGACAAAAACCTCTTGGCGGTAAACACCCTTCTGCTGCAACTCTTCACGCTGTTCTCCTACATGAGCGACGGTTTTGCCTATGCCGCCGAGGCTCTCACGGGTCGTTTTATCGGTGCACGGGATCTGCCCCGATTGAAAGAAGCCATGAAGAAATGTATTCTGTGGGGCGTGGTTCTGGCCGTGGGATTTGTGACGGTTTATGTCTTGTTCTGGCATGACATTTTAGAGTTGTTTGTCGGCGATCAGCCCGATGCGCCGACCATCATCGCCACGGCAAGCCACTATGTGGGTTGGGTCATCATCATCCCCGTTGCGGGTATCGTTCCGTTCATCATGGACGGCATGATGGTCGGTGCCACCGAGACCCGCGTCATGCGCAAGTCGATGTTGTGGTCCACGGCATGGTACTTCTCCGCCTATTTCATCCTGCACTACGTCATCGGCAACAACGCCCTGTGGTTTGCGTTCGTGTCGTTTATGGTCGTGCGAGGCATCATGCAGTTCATCTTCACGCATCGCATGGAGTCTCTGTTCCGCCGAGCCGCCTGAAACGGATTCGATAAAAAAAGAGGTGTCGCCCCATTTCGGGTGACACCTCTTTTCGTATTCTGAAGCGAAGTTATTCGGCCTTCATCTTCTCGATTTTCCGTTCGGCCTCCTCCATCAGTTTGGCAGCCTGAGCCTCGGCCTCCTCGACGAGTTTGTCACCCGCCTTTTCGGCCAGTTTCTGCTGGAATTTCTTCTTGCCTTCGGTCTTGTCGATCATGTTCTGACGCTGTTTCTGCGCCGCGATGATCAACTTGTCACCGGCTTTCTTGGCCTGCTCGCGGATCTGTGCGGCACGCTCCTCCACATCCCGCGACGGCAGTTTACCGCCTGTCAGGTCGTTGAGTTTGTCGTAGGCCTCCCCCTTGACGGCATCTTCGATCGCGCCCTTGACATCCAATCCGAGTTTCGGATCGGAGAATGTACCGCCGATGGTTACGGGAATCGTCTTGTCGCCCGAAACACTTACACGAGCCACGTAGTCGATCGTCTGATCCAGACCCGTCGAACCCGACAGGTTGATCTTCACGCCGCCCATTTTCAAATCGAAAGGCTGGGTGTGGATGCGTCCGTCCTTAACTGCAAACTTGATGCGCACGTCACGCGCCTCGATGCGGCTCAACCTATCGTTCTTGAGCAATTTTGACATTTGCTCGAAGGCCTTCAACTGATGAATCTCGATGTTCTTGGAACTGATCTCGCCCGAAGCGTTCAAGGTATTGAGTACGGGAGCCATGTGGAGATCCAACTGCGTCGAGAGCGTGGCGGAAAGCGAATAGTTACCGCCCGTCTGCTCGAACACGGGAACAAGTTTCTGTACCATATCCAACTCCTCGAAAGTTTTCTTGAACGAAGCATCCGTAAACGACAGCGACATATCGACCATCGGGGTGTCGGGATTGACGGTCGAATAACTGCCCGATGCCTTGGCCGATCCCTCGAATACATTCATGCGCAGTCCGTTCAGCGAAAGGACACCGCCACGGACGGCCATCTCGCCACCGGCATTCGTGATGGTCATCTTCTGCATGCGGATCTCCTTCAGATCGGTCGAGAGCGACAAATCGAGGTTCTTCGGGACGACAATCACCGAAGCGGGCTGAACCTCCTCCACGGTTTCCGTCTCCTCTCCGGATTCTTCCGCAGGCTCTTCTGCCGACGACATGAACTCATTGAGATCCAACAGATCCGACTTCACATACAGGCGACCCGAAAGCATATCGCCTCGCAACAGGTATCCCAGATAACCCGACAAACGGCCATTGGCCGACACATCACTACGACCCACCTCGGCATCAAATTCGCCGAGCGTCATCGCCTCGGGCGTAATGTTGGCGGCAGCGCGGGTGATCTTCACCTGAGGCAGATTCTCCATCTGCACATTGACTCCCTCAACCGTGAACCGACCTTCGGCACCCAACTTTTCGTAAAGTTGCTTGTCGATCGAAGACTTGCTGCCCGATAATTTCAGATCGGCCGTGATGCGCCCCTCAAGGTTCTCGTCCTCCTTCAACGGATAGATCATCTTGACCGTACCCAGATCAATCACGCCATCGAACGCAACACGCACATAAGGATCACTCAACAGGTTGGTGGCATAGAGCGATGCCTGCAACTTGTTTTCATCCACCGCCAAGCCGAATTTCGAGAGGTTCACCTCCGTGCGATCCATCTTGCCGCCCGGATTCGACACCTTCAAGGCAAGGTTGATGTCCGTCACGGCCTTCGGCAGCGACGCATAGCGGAAACTGCCCTCCTTGACATGGGTCGTAAGTTCAAACTGCGGGAGAGTCTTGTCCGTAAGTTCGCCCTTTGCCCAGAGGTTCATCGTCAGCGAACCGCCTGCCGTAAGGTCGCGGAAATCGCGCGTATAGAATGCCGGCACGAGCGACAGCACATCCTTGAACATCACCTTGTCGCACCCTGCCTTGAGATCCATCTTCACGGCATTCTCCGCGATCTCGACCCAGCCGTCCATGCTCAATTCGATGCTGTTCAGACGGAATCTGTTGTCCGAGAGGGTGAATTTGCCGTTCTTCAAATCGGCGACAATATCGGCGTCGATCTCGGCATTGGTGCGGTTCAAGAGTTTGATTCCGCCCGACACAAACGACATCTTCCGCGCCTCAAGTTTCAGTTTGAGACCGGTCAGATCGGCCGACAGATCACCGCTCAGTCGCAATGACAGCGGATCGGTCTCGAACGCCATACGCACCGAATCGTCACGATAGCGGATCCGGGCATCCTCCAGACGGAAATCGCGCACCTGCATGCGGAACGATCCGTCCGACGCGGATTCCTCTTCGGGCTCCTCTTTCGCGGGTTCGTCCGACGGAGCCATCACATCCCAATTGACCTTGCCTTCGGCGGTCTTCTCAGCCTGCACGACGGGACGTTTCAGGAAAACCTTCGTGATCTCCAGACCATCATCCCCGAACAGCGACATGAGGTTTACAACCACTTCGATGCGGTCGGCAGCCACAATCGTATCGCCCTCGAAAGGCTCCGTACCACCCGTCAGGCTCAATTCGTCGAGTTCTACGGAGGCATTCGGGAAGTGTCTCAAAAGGCTGAGATTCAAATCGGCAAACTCCAATTTTGCTGTAAGCATCCTGTCGGCCTCGTACCTTACGATGTCGCCGATTTTGCCCTTCAGCAACAAAGGCACGCCCACAAAAAAGACAACGCAAAAAATGACGAGGGTCATCGTCACCACTTTCCATCTCTTTCCCATAGTTTTCTATTTTATTGGTTTATGTACAAACAATGTCGTTTCGGCCACCTCGAACCCCATTCGGCGGTAGAGTGCATGTGCCGCCTTGCGTCGTTCGGATGAGGTGAGCATGAGTTTTTCGACCCCCTGCTCCCCGGCGCATGTCAAAGCCGCCTCCACCAAGGAGCGACCGATACCCCGACCGCGTGCCGCTTCATCCACCACCACATCCTCGATCCATGCCTTGCGTCCCGACGGGACATCATAACACACCAAGGTCAGCATCCCCAAAATGCGTTCTCCTTCCTCTGCCGTAAAAAGTGCTGCGGAAGGCGATTTCAGGAGCCGTTCGACCGCCTCTTTGCCCGGTGCTCCCAATCGGGGCGAGAGTTGCGGCATCAAGTGCGCGAACGCTTCCGAAAGAGCCTCCGAGGGTTCGGTTTGCCTTTTTATTGAAAAATCCATCCTCAAAATTTATTGGTTTGCCGGACGGCATTTCCTTCCTCCTCCGACAAATTTCAATCCGATACACAAATATACTAAATTCCGCGTTCATTTTCCACCATAACCGAAATATTTCGTACCTTTGGATGTATTTTAATATTCCCCCAAAAAAATGGAATCGCTTCGTGAAAAACTCTTTGCGTTGCAGGACATCGCCTACCGCGATTTCGCCGCACCGCTCATTCCCAACGCCGAGCGCATGATCGGCGTGCGTCTGCCCCAATTGCGCCTGCTCGCCCGACAAATCGCCCGCGACAAAGGCGGGGAGTGGCTCACGGAGATGGAACACCGCCACGATCCGCTTTGTTTCGAGGAAGTGATGCTCTGGGGCATGGTGATCGGCTACACCCGCCTGCCGATCATAAACCGCCAACAACATACCGCACGATTCGTTCCGCACATCACCAACTGGTCGGTATGCGATTCGTTCTGTCCGCGGCTTCCTAAAGCCGAACGCAGTGCATGGTGGCCGTTCATACAACCCTGTTTTCAAAGCCGGAAACCGTTTGAAGTACGTTTTGCGGTGATAACGGCCATGCGCAACTTTACGGACGAAGAACATTTGGACGATCTTCTGCGCATCTATTCCACAATCCGCCAAACGGATTATTATGTGCAGACGGGCATTGCGTGGGCGGTCTGTGAGGCGTTCATTCATTTTCCCCAAAGGATGCTTCCGTGGCTTTCTCACGACTGTCCGCTTCCTTTAGAAACTTATCGGAAAGCACTTCAGAAAATCACCGAATCGCTCCGCATCGACGCCCCGACCCGCGAGACAATCCGCGCGCTTCGCTCCAAGGCTCGAAAATGAGATGCGAAAAATACTCGGTATTCCCATAAAAAATGCTATCTTTGTGAATTATATCGAATTTAATCAAAACAAAAAAATAAAATGGGAAAAATCATTCTTACGGGCGACCGTCCGACGGGCAGACTTCATCTGGGTCATTATGTGGGTTCGTTGCGCCGCCGCGTCGAATTGCAGGAGTCCGGTCAGTTCGATCGCATATTCATCATGATTGCCGATGCACAGGCACTGACCGACAACGCCGACAATCCGGAAAAAGTACGTCAGAACATCATCGAGGTGGCTTTGGACTACCTTTCGGCAGGTCTCGATCCGCAGAAATCCGTGTTGTTCATCCAGTCGCAGATTCCCGAATTGTGTGAGTTGGCATTCTACTACATGAACCTCGTGACGGTACAACGCTTGCAGCGCAACCCGACCGTCAAGGCCGAGATCACCCTGCGCGGTTTCTCGGAAAACACCACCGAAGGCGACTCCCAGCAGCGTCAGGGCATTCCCACGGGCTTCTTCACCTACCCGATCAGTCAGGCTGCCGACATCACGGCATTCAAGGCCACGACCGTTCCCGCCGGTGAGGATCAGGAACCGATGATCGAGCAGACGCGCGAGATCGTCCACAAATTCAATTCGGTTTATGACGAGGTACTCGTCGAACCCGAAATTCTGTTGCCGGACAATGCCGCCTGTCTGCGTCTGCCGGGTACGGACGGCAAGGCCAAGATGTCGAAATCGCTCGGCAACTGCATCTATCTGTCCGACACCGCCGCCGAGGTCAAGAAAAAGGTCATGGGCATGTACACCGATCCGAACCACCTGCGCGTGGAGGATCCCGGTCAGGTCGAGGGGAACATAGTATTCACCTACCTCGACGCATTCTGCCGTCCGGAACATATGGCAAAATATGCGCCCGACTACGCCACCCTTGACGACATGAAGGCACACTACAAACGCGGCGGTCTGGGTGACGTGAAGGTCAAAAAACTCCTGATCAACGTCTTGAACGAAACACTCGACCCGATCCGCGAACGCCGCAAATACTACGAAGGCCGCATTCAGGAGGTCTATGACATTCTGAAACGCGGTTCGGAAGAGGCTCGCAAGACGGCCGCCCAGACGCTGGATGAGGTACGCTCGGCCATGAAGATCAACTACTTCTCGGATCAGACACTCATCGACGAACAGGCTCGTCACTTCGCCGAAAAAGCCCGCGAATAAGATTTTGTCCGACTGAATCCCCCAACCCCGAAATTTCGTCCAAAATCCATGCAACTTCCGTTTACCGAATACATTTACAAATTATTCCTGAGAACGACCCGCAAACTGAGCAACAACCAGACCATGATGATTCTGGCCGGTATTGTCGGTTTGCTCGCCGGGTTCGGGACCTATTTTTTCGAACTGCTGCTCTACGCCATCAAGGGCGGACTGACCCACTGGTTTCCGGTGGATACGGCTCACTTCCTGCTGCTGTTCTACCCGGCGGTGGGCATCATTCTGGCGACCCTGTTCGTCAAGTACATCGTGCGCGATAACATCTCCGAAGGTGTGACACGCGTGTTGTACGCCATGTCGCGCCGCGACTCGCGCATCGCACGCCACAACATGTGGACGTCGATCGTGGGCGGTGCCACCACCATCGGATTCGGCGGATCGGTCGGACCTGAGGCTCCTATTGTGCTGACGGGTGCCGCCATCGGATCGAACATCGGCCGACTGGCACGCATGAACTACCGCAACACCACCCTCCTGCTCTGTTGCGGTGCGGGTGCCGCGCTGGCCGCCATCTTCAAAGCCCCCATCACGGGTGTGGTGTTCGTGCTGGAGATCCTCATGCTCGACATCACCTCCGGATCGGTCATCCCGCTTCTGATCGCATCGATCACCGCCACGACCATCGCCTTTACGATGCGCGGTTTCGACCCGATCATCGCCGTGACGCTGTCCGAGGCCGACTCGTTCGAGTTGTGGCAGATTCCGCTCTTCATCCTGTTGGGCGTGGCCTGCGGTCTGATGTCGTGGTATTTCACCTCGATGAACGGGCGCATCGTCCGCTACTTTGCGGGCATTCCATCGCAATATCAGAAATGGTTGGCGGGCGGTTTGATTCTCGGTATTCTGATCTTCATCTTTCCTCCGTTGTACGGCGAGGGTTACGAAGGATTCATGTCGCTGATGAAGGGACACCCCGAACACCTCTTCGAAAACACGCTGTTCTACCGTTTCCGCGAAGTCGATTGGGTTGTGCTGATCTTCGTCATCGCCACGATGTTCTTCAAGGTCATCACCATGGCCTCGACCAATGCTGCGGGCGGTGTGGGCGGTACGTTTGCCCCGTCGCTGTTCGTCGGTGCATTTACGGGTGCCACGCTGGCGTTGATCTGCAACATGCTGGCCTCGTATTTTCCCGAAATATTCCAATGGCAGGTGTCGGTGGCATCGTTTACGCTGGTCGGCATGGCGGGTGTGATGGCAGGCGTGATGAACGCACCGCTGACCTCGATTTTCCTCATCGCGGAACTCTCGAAGGGTTACGAACTCTTCATCCCGCTGATGATCACCGCCTGCATCTCGTTTACGGTCGATTACTACCTCGACCCCGATTCGATCTACACCAAGAAACTGCGCAAGAGCGGCGAACTTCTGACCCATAACAAGGATCAGTCGGTCTTGGTCTTCCTGAATCTGGACGATCTGATGGAGTCGGACTTCCTGCGCATCAAACCCAACTTCACGCTGGGTGACATCGTGAACATCATCTCGACGACCCACCGCAACATATTCCCCGTGATCGACAATTTCGGTTATCTGCTGGGCATCGTTCAATTGGACGACCTGCGCGAGGATATGTTCAAGAGCGAAAAATACGGCCGTCAGATCTCCAACTACATGACCCCCGCTCCCGACAAGATTCTCCTGCACGAATCCATCCAGAGCGTCATGGAAAAATTCGAGGACAAGAACACGTGGATACTTCCCGTGGTCGATAAACAGGGTCGTTACATGGGCTTCATCTCCAAATCGAAGATTCTGAGTGCCTATCGCACCCAATTAGTAAAGATCCAACAATAAAAACCAACCATCATGAAAGAAGAATTTACTTGGTACGACGAACTGGACTGCGCCGTCACGGTGGCCGATTGCGAGGGGATGGTGCTTTACCAGAACAACCGCTCGATCGAGGTAAACGGCGATGTGCGCGGCACTTCGATGATCTCCTGCCATAATGAGCGTTCGCGTGCCATCATCCGCCGTCTGATCGATGAGGGTGGCAAAAATGTCTATACCATCTCGAAAAAGGGCGTCAAGAAGATCATCTACCAGACCGTATGGCGCAAAGAGGGTGTCGTGGGCGGATTGGTCGAGTTCTCGATGGAAATTCCCGAAGAGATGCCCCACTACATCCGAAGTTAAACTATAAACTATAAACTATGAAGGATCTAATTTTTTTCATTCTGTTTACGGGCGGTCTCCTGCTCAAAATGTGGGATCGCTACCAATTTGAAAGGGAACGCAAGGAAAAGGACTACGATGCCCGATTCGTTTCGCTCTACCGCGAGAACAATTCGATCTTTATCCTCATTTTTCTTTTGCTGAGTTACAATTTCGGCAGCATCCTGCTCAGCGGAGAATCGGTCTTATAAATTTCCGATCCGAAAAACATCCACGACGGCACGTCTCACGATGCGCCGTCTTTTTTTATACTCTCTATTATAACAGGCATCATAAAATCCTGTATTTATTTTTACAATAATTCCTCCAACATAAGCACAAAACAGATTGAATTTCTCTAACAGGAATTAAAAATATAAAAAATATAAAACGCTATTATGCCGACAATGAGTCTCTGCCCGATGCAGAAGCCATCCTCAAAAATGGCACGAAGGCCGATGCCGCCGCTGCCAAGGAATACGAAGTAACCGAACTGACCCCCTGCACGCTCTACCACATTAGCCGCAGCCATGGGGCAGACGGGAGTTTCCGAAGTTGCCCGGATCGACATGAAAACCGCCGTTCCCACACCGACCGTTACACTCGAAGCAGGAGAGGCCGATGTGAACACACTCACCTTCTCGCTGACCACGACCGATGCCGGCAAAGCAGCCTATATGTATGTAAAACAAGGAGAAACCCTTCCTGAAGCAGCCGACATTCTCACGAAAGGCACCGAAGTCGAACCCAACAAGACCGTGACCTGCACGCTTGGCGAACTGAAAGCCGAAACCGAGTACTCGATCATCGCTGCCGCAACAGGTATTGATGGCCAACTTACGGTAACTTCCGAGCCGCTGACCATGCAAACCCGACCTGCACCCCTCAAAGATCCGGTTATCGGTGATTTCTATTACAGTGATGGTACGTGGAGTACCGAATTGAACCCCGACAAGACCCCGATCGGTATCGTATTCTATACCGGTATTGCCTCCGAATTTAAAGACAATGCCTCGTTCTACAAACAAAAGGACGGTTCGACCCCCATGAAGACGATCCACGGTTATGTCGTGGCTCTTCAGGATGCAACCTTCGTAAACGGTCAGAACCTCGAGGTTTATTGGAGTTTCTTCGACGGCAACTATTCCGGTACCTGCTCGGCCGACACCAAGGACTTCCTCGGTTACACCAATACCCGGTCAATTGTCAAGGAAGCCACCAGAAGAGGCGGTCTGACCAAGGAGAACGACAGTTTCCCTGCCACCTACTACGCAACGACGGCTTATGAAGAGGCTTGTCCCGCTCCCGCCACCAGTTCGGGATGGTTCCTGCCTGCCGCCCACCAATTCAAATGGATCTACGACAATGTTTACTTCAACAAGCAGGGGGCTTTGAGCGTATGGCTTGAGAAATCGTTCCAAACCCTTGGCGAAAAAGCGACACCGCTCTACAACCGCGATGCCGAATACTGGACAAGTACCGAAAAATACGATTCGGAAGCACATTCATATTGGGCATACTACTCCTGCTACGACAGCAGCAACTTCCTGCCCGGATTTATTGCCGACTATCGCAAGAATAGCGGTATGCGCGTTCGTTCCATGTTGGTATTCTAATTGGTATGATACTTATGAAAAACATTTGGAAAAATTGGTTGCTGGCAGTAATTTGCATTGCGGCGTTTGGAGCCTGTGACGATGACGACAACGTAACCCCCGCTCCCGCCTCCCTTTCGATCGAAAATGCACCTGCAAAAGCCGAATTTGAAATTGGCGCAACACAAATTTGGACGATCAAATCCGAAAATGTGGTATCAATCTCCGTAAAATGTCCTCAAGGATGGAGTGCCGACTGCACGCAGAAAGAACTCTCGGTAACCGCTCCCGCCAAAGATGCAACCGCATTCGACGAGGAGGGCAACGTAACGATCACCTATTCGGGACAGGACGGTAAAAAGCAGAACAAATCACTCGCCGTATGCCTGAAAAAAGACCCCGTTCCTGCCGAAGAGGCTTCGCTTACAATCGAGAATGCTCCCAAAAAAGCCGAATTTAAGGCAGGAGACACCCGAATTTGGACGGTAAAAGCAGAACATGTGGAGTCAATCTCCGTAACCAGTCCCAAAGGTTGGAGTGCCGACTGCACGCAGAAAGAACTCTCGGTAACCGCTCCCGCCAAAGATGCAACCGCATTCGACGAGGAGGGCAACGTGACGATCACTTATTCGGGCAAAGACGGCATGGAAAAACAGACTTCGCTCGCCGTATGTCTGCAAGCCGAGCCGGAACCCGAACCCGATCTGACGTTCGAACTGACACTGACCGATTTAACCTCGTCTTCGGTGGTTTTGAATGTCTCGCCCAGCGACAAGAGCATGCCCTACTACTACGATATTGCCGCCGCATCGGCTTTTGCAGAATACAATAACGATGCAGGAACTCTTGTTGAGAATATCATCAATACGTTCTTGGCACAGCATCCGGAAATGCCCTTGGAGGTTGTTATGGAGGGTCTGCTGGAATATGGTGACAGCAGCGACACGGTACAGAACCTCCCCTGCGACACCGATATGGTTTTCTTTGCCGTGGGAATCGACAAACAGGGCAAAGCATACGGCACGGCCGGTGTGAAACCGTTCCACACGCCGGCTCCCGGCAAACCGGAAGATTGTACCTTCAAGATCGAATTTGAGAAATTGCGCGCCTCTTCCGTTGATATCAAGGTTACCCCTTCCGATTCGGGCATCCGATATTGGCTGGGGATCGAGGAGGTAAGCAAATGGCAGGGCGACAGTGCAATCCCCGTCAGTGTAAAGGAGACTTTGGATCAAGTCGCTCAAAACAAGGGAAAGACCATCGAAGAAGTCGTCGAAGCCGTAACCTTTGTCGGTGCACAGGTCGATCCTTGGGACAGTCTGGAACCCGACAAGACATACTATGCCTACGTTTATGCGATGGATCCTCAGGGCAACCCCGCAGGAGAAATCTTCAAAGAGCGTTTCAAGACTGCATCCTACGACATTTCGGATGCCGAATTGAATCTGATTTACCGCTATTTCGACGGTGACATGCTCCACGAGAAAGATCCCCGGCAGTTTGCCAAAGCACAGGGCAAAGTGTTGGTACAGGTCAAAGCCAATCCCAATCTATTTACCTCCAGTTGGGTGATCGCTTTGGGTAAAGGCGACATGACCGATCCGGAAATCTATCCCGATGTGACCACGAAAAATGCAATCTTACAGGGAGGCCAGCTCAACCGCGACATCTCGCAGTTCTGGGTTGATGGCTGGAATGTTTGCACCCTGTTCGGTTGTGCATTCGATGAAACCGGCATTGACGGCAAACTGACCCGTATTCTGCTGGATATGAAAAAAGAAAATTCCGCTCCTTTTGAGGAATTGGCTCCCGTCACGCAGCCTGCAAACAGAAACTTGTTGCAGATCGCTCCCGACAAAGAGCGCGAAGAATGTCCGATTCGTGTAAAGGCTCGTCGCAAAACTGCGTTCAGCCGTGCTTCAAAAATCCTCTTTTAGAATCCCGTGCGTAAAGATCTGTCAGTGATCTTACCGCACACTGAAAAATTCCCCGTCACAAAGAATTGTGGCGGGGAATTTATTGATAAAGTCCTTCCGATGTCAAGGCTTCTTTTATCAGAATGCTCTTGTGCGTTCCTCTTCGTTGTCTTTTTCGGTTTTCAACTTCTCGTCGCCTTCCCAGTCAAACCACGGGAACTCCGTATGGTCGCCCAACCCGAAACGGGTGTAGGTGATCGGCAGTCCCATTTGCAGGAAACGGCTCTCGTAGGCGGTTTTCACCGAAAGTTTCTCGTCGGCAAATCCCGATGTATAGATGTCGGGATTCGACACTTCACACGGAAGACCATAATGCCCGATAACGGCATTCGTATAGGCGTAGAGGTGTTTCGAATCGGTCTTGAGGTTGATAAAACCGTCCTTCGAAAGGAACTTTGCGTAACGCTCCAGAAAAAGAGGCGAGGTGAGTCGCTTGCCCGCACGGCGTGTCTTGAGTTGGGGATCGGGGAACGTAATCCAAATCTCGGCAACCTCCCCCTCGGCAAACAGCGAATTGATAAATTCGATGCGCGTGCGCAAGAAACCGACATTTTCCATCTGCTGTTCCGTGGCGGTCTTTGCACCGCGCCACATACGCGCCCCCTTGATGTCGATGCCGATGTAGTTGCGGTTGGGATCGCGTTCGGCCAAGGCAACCGTATATTCGCCCTTACCGCATCCCAATTCCAGCACGATGGGGTTGTCGTTGTGAAAAAAGTCACGATTCCAATTGCCCTTTATGGGATGATCCGTGCGGAACACCTCGTCGAAGTCGGGTTGCAGAAAGCATGCGAAGGTTTCATTTTCACGGAATCTGCGGAGTTTATCTTTACCCATAATTTTTAATTATTCGCTTTTAATAATGTTTATGCCAATGGCCTCGATGCCCTCGACTTCGCGTCTCGGAACGATTTCCAACCGATAAGTTCCCTTACGGTCGAACACGACATGGCTACGGTAGCGCACGACAATTTCCCGCTGAAGTGCGGCGGGAGACCCCTCCTGCCGGAACCGGAGCATGAACGGCTCTTCGCAACGCAACGAATCGGGCGTCGTGACGGCAATGGTCGTCTGGAGGGAATCCTCCCGAAAATCCGCCTCGCAACGGAAAAACAGGCGCAGGGTTCGCCCCGTCGTCGTGTCGTTGTTGTCGATCGGCAGCATGACCGTATCACGCCACACGCCATCCTTGAGATCCACCGCCACCGAGTAATGCGGTGCGGTACATCCGACGAGCATGCAAGACATCAAGATACCCCAAGCAATATTTTTCAATCGCCTCACGTCGTTTACTCCTGTTTTTCGGATTTGGACGCAACGGGACGCGGCTCGTTGTTGCGGGGGCGATCCTGCTGATCGTTCCCTCGCTGACCTTCGCCACGCGGCTGGCCACCCTCTTGACGGTTCTCACCACCACGCGGCTGGTTGCGGCGCGGGTTCTGACGGCGGGAACGCTGATCGCGGTTCTCACGAGGCTCTCTCGATTCGCGGTTCTCCTTCGGCTCACGAGGTTCACGATTCTCGCGCGGTTCGCGGTTGGGCTTCTGCTCGCGCTGTTCGCCACCCTTCTGCTCCCCACGGGGACGCTGACGCTGACGGCGGTTGTTATTGTTGCCGTTTTCGGGTTTTGTACCTTCCGCCGGATTCTGCACTTCCTTATTCTCCCTGCCTTCTGCGGGACGTTCCTGCGATGCGGGTTGATTCGGACGTTGTGCGCCTTTCTGCTGTCGATTCTGACGGCGGTTCTTGCCTTCGCGCTGTTCGCCGCCCTTGGCTTCGGGTTTCGGTTCGCCCTCCTTTGCGGGACGTTGCTCGCCACCTTTGTCGCGCGACTTCTGGCGGTTCTTGCGGTTCTTCTTACGGCGTTCCGTCTGATCGAAACGGGTGATGCTGTCCTCGTCCGAACCCGATGTATAGGCGGGTTCTTCCTCCGTATCGGGCATATCCTGCATACGCATGAGTTGCTCGACCTTCTTGCCTTGGCGATTCAACGCGATGATCTCCTTGACGCGATCGACCGGAAGGGTCGTCACGTTCGACATCGTCTCCTTCGACGACGAGAAAGTCATCGTACCCGCCAAAATATCGCTCTTGACCAGATAGAACTCACCGTCCAACGTCTGGAGCGGTTCTTTCAGACGCGGGAACTCCTTGCGGGCATCGACATAGGTGTCGTATTCGTACATCATGCAACACTTGAGTTTCGAACACTGTCCCGCCAGTTTCTGGGGGTTGAGCGACAACTCCTGCGCACGTGCCGCACCCGTCGTGACGCTCGAAAAACTCGATATCCACGATGCACAGCACAACTCACGGCCACAAGCACCCAGACCGCCGATGCGTCCCGCCTCCTGACGCGCACCGATCTGTTTCATCTCGATGCGGATGTGGAAACGCTCGGCAAAGACCTTGATCAGTTCGCGGAAATCGACGCGTTCGTCGGCAATGTAATAGAAAATCGCCTTGATCTTATCGCCCTGATACTCCACATCGCCGATCTTCATGTTCAACCCCATATCGGCGGCGATCTGACGCGCGGCGATCATCGTCTCGTGTTCCATAGCGATGGCCTCCTGCCAGCGTTCGATATCGTAGGGTTTGGCCTTACGGTAGATCTTCTTAAATTCGCCGTTGTAGGGGTTGAATCCCGTGCGGCGCATCTGACGCGCCACCAGATCGCCCGTCAGAGACACCACGCCGATGTCGTGACCCGGCGATGCTTCAACCGCCACAATATCGCCCGTTTTCAACGGAAGATTCGAGGCGTTTTGATAAAATGAACGACGTGTATTTTTAAAACGGACTTCGACAATCTCCGACTGCTTGTTGGCGGGATATTCGTCGAGCCATGGAGTTTCGTGAAGTTTGAAACAGCCGTCGGCTGCATGGCACTGACACTCGGAGCCGCTGTTGCAGAAACCGCATCCGCGGCCGACTTCGGGTGTGAAGTGGGGTTTATTTTGGTTTTCCTGATCCATATTCGGGTATAATTTGTGTAAAGATACGAAAAAATCTGAAATTTCGCCGATCCTTCTCCGGCGAACTTCAATTTTTCGTCAGACGGGTTTTCCGTCGGAAAGTGTTCAGAGCCCTTCGCGGGAGTATTCCGAAAGAAATTCACCTGAGGCTTGCAGGATGCGGAGTTTCCTCATACGGCGACGGATGCGCAGGATCATCAGCACGGCAGCCGATGAAAGGCCGAACGTAAAACCGAGGAAAAGTCCCGAAGGCCCCATCCCCAGCACAAATCCGAAGAAATAGCCCACCGGAAGATTCAGCACCCAATACGACAAGAAAGCGATCGGGATGATGATTTTCACATCCTGCAAACCGCGCAGGATGCTCACCGAAGCGTTTTGCAGTCCGTCGGAAAGTTGGTACATGGCGATGAAGAACATCAGATCCGATGCAATGGCGATCACCTCGGCATTCGACGTGAAGAGCAACGGAATGATGTGACGCAACGAGATATAAAGCACGGCACACAGCGCGCACCACATCAGCACCAGATGATACGAAGCCTTACCCGCCAATGCCACCTCATCGACATCGCGACGGCCGTAGGCATGCGAAATACGGATGGTCGTGGCGGCTCCCAGCGAAAGAATGATCATAAACGAACAGTTGCCCAGCGTACCGGCAATCTGATTGGCACTGATAGCCTGCGTACCGAGCCATCCCATCATGATACTCGTACCGACAAAAGCCGATGCTTCGAGGAACATCTGGAACGAGATGGGGATACCCATACGCAACAAGCGACCGATGGTCGAAAGTGAAAAATCCGACCACGTAAATTCATTAAGGTACGAACGGAAGGTCTTGTTCCACAGGAAGTAGGAAATGACCAATACGGGCGACACCACACGAGCCAGCAACGTACCGAGACCCGCACCCTCGACACCCATTTCGGGGCAGCCTAAGTTTCCGTAGATGAACAGCCAGTTAAACAAGCAGTTCGAAATGTTCGACAGAATCGTCACAACGGTTTCCGCCTTCGTATTGCCCACGCCCTCCAGAAATTGCTTGAAGGAGAAAAACAACATGATGAACGGAAGGCTGTATATCAGCATCTTGTAATAGGGAATGGCGGCATCGACCACCTCGACGGGTTGTCCCATGCGGTACATCAGCGGAATGATCAGATACTGCACACCTGCCACCAGAATACCGAGCAGCGTATAGAACAGAATACCGTTCTGCAACAATTGCGCCGATTCGCGGTGGCGTTTCTGCGTGAAGAGTTCGCCGATCAGGGGGGTCATACCCAGTGCGACACCGATCGAGGCGATGAACAGAATGAAGAACACCACTCCGCCGAACGAGGCGGCCGCCAGCGGGGTCGGATTATCGCCGCCATACTGACCGACCATCACGTTATCGACAAATTGTGTGAAGATCTGTCCGAGTTGAGTCAGGATCACGGGAAGAGCCAACTTCAGATTGAGGCGGTACTGCTCTTTATAGGATTGGAATAAATTCAACATAAATTGCTTCGATTGAAGGGCAAAGGTAAGAAAATATATGCAAAAACCCGATTGCCGAACTCCGTCGAAAGTGTTTTTTGACACATTGCATCCGATTTCGATCTATCCGCGCGGCCACTCGCCCACCTCCAGATCGCGCATCGTGCCGTTCTCGAATATGAGGCGCACCGCCGTACGCACCTGATGGAATCCGAAGCAACCTGCCGCACCCGGATTGATGTGCAGGAGGTCATACACCGGATCGTTCATCACCTTGAGGATATGGGAATGCCCCGAAATGAACAGCCGCGGGTGTTGCATCTGGATCTGACGGACGGCACGCGGATCGTAACGGCGCGGATAACCGCCGATGTGGGTCATCAGCACCCCGACCCCCTCGCAATCGAACGATTGAAATTCGGGATAGACCCTGCGGGTCACGCCTCCGTCGCAATTGCCGCACACGGCTCTCAGGGGCTTGAACCGGGCAATTTCGTCCGCCAATTCCAGCGACCCGATATCGCCCGCATGCCAGATCTCATCGACATCCTTCAAAAAATTGCGGAGCGTCGCATCGAATGTCCCGTGCGTATCGGAAATGATTCCTATCTTTTTCATCGTCGTCTCGTTTTTGCGAAACAAAGGTACGGAAGTTTTTTCAAAGGCAGGCATCCCCCAAATAAAAATGTCGGGTCGTTTCTTTTGAAAGAGAAACGACCCGATACCAATCGAAAGCGGAATGATCCCGCTCTATGTCAATTTATTTTGCGGCGGGAGCGGCAGGTTTTGCGGCTGCATCGGTGATACCCAACTCCTTCTTTACCATGGGAGCGATGTCCGTCAAAGCCGTCTCGTTGAAGTAAGCCAGCGTACCGGTCTCGAAAATTGCGGTGTAACCGCCTGCGGCAGCAACTTTATCAATGGCTTTCTTGGCTTTCTCGTAGATCGGGGCAGCCAATTCCTGCTGTTTCTTCTGCAAATCCTGCTGTGCCATCTGCTGGATGGTCTGCGCACGGTTCTCCAGATCGACCAACTCCTTCTGTTTGATGTTGCGCGTAGCCTCGGTATAGGTGTTGTAGTTCTTCTGGAACTCCTGAAGTTTCTGCTGATACTCGACACCGATCAACTCCAGATTCTCGCGATAATCCTTATCCAAAGACTCCAGATTGGTCTGCATTTCCTTAAATTCGGGCATGGCCATGATGATCGACTGGCTGTCGATACGGCCGAATTTCTGGGCGAACAATGAAGTCGAACCCAGCATCATTACAAGTACAAGGGTTAATTTGATTAACTTTTTCATAAAGATTTTTCGTTAAATTTTGATGTCTTATTGTTGTTTCTTATTTCTTGAGAAATTCGATCAGACGGTCGGTATGATCGACCTTTGCCGAGTTATACAGAAGGGTCGGATTGTTCGACGAATCCAACACCATGTCGGCACCCGCCCTGACGGCATAGAGTTCGATGGCTCCGAACACCCGTTTCTGAATCGGCTGGATCAACTCCAGACGGCGTTTCATCAGAACACCCTCCTTGCCGAAGACATTCTCCTGAAACTCCTGAGCCTCGCGCTCCTTGATCAGAATGGCCTGCTCGTACTCCTGAATCTTCGTCTTCGAGAGTTCCGATTTGTGTGCCTGATATTGGTTATAGAAGTTCTCGACCTCCGCGAATTTGCGTTTCACCTCGGTCTGATACTGCTCGGCCAACGTATCCAGATCCTTCATCGCCTGCGTGTAGGCGGGAATGGATTTGAAGACCTTCTCGCTGTTGATGACAATGTAGTTCTGCGCCGAAAGTGCCGTAAACGAACACAAGAGCACGCAAAGAATGATGAGACGTTTCATAATCGGTCTGTTTTATATGATCTTCTTTAATAACTCTTTTTCCAGTCAATTATTGTCTTAGAACTGCTGACCCATGACAAAGTGGAACTGACCGCCGCTCTTCTGCACCTGTCCTGCGGGTGCATCGAAGCCGTAACCCCAGTCAATACCCAGCATTCCGACGATCGGCAGGTAGAGACGCACACCGAAACCGGCCGAACGCTTGATGCGGAACGGCGAGAAGTCCTTCCACGAGTTGAACGCGTTACCGCCCTCCAGAAAACCGAGGATGTAGATGTTCGAACTCGGTTTGAGGATTACCGGGTAACGGAGTTCCAAGGTATATTTGTTGTAGGCCGTGGCGTAACTGTTGTCCGACGAGATGGGATTCAGTGCGCCGTCCTCATAACCACGCATCGAGATGATGTCGATACCATATATATTATAACCCGACATACCGTCACCACCGACATCGAATCGCTGGAAGGGAGAAACCTTATGGCGGTTGTAGTGACCCAAGTAACCCATCTCGGCCTTGGCCATGATCACAAGGTTCGAATTGCGGCTGATGGACTGGAACCACTGCCCCTTGAACATCCACTTATGGAACTCGATCCAGCGGTAGCGTTCCTGATTCGACATGTTGGGATCGCTGTAATGTTTGCCGTCCCATGCCGAGTAAGGCAGCGTGGCCTGTACCGATGCCGTGAACTCCGATCCGCGACGCGGATAAATCGGCTGATCGACCGAATTACGCGACAGAGCCACCTTGAACGAGAGCATGTTCGACACACCGTCACGCATGACGAACGAGTTCCAGTTCTTCAGATCGTAACGCTCGTAGGTCAATTCCGTGTAGAGCGTGAAGAAAGGATCGGGCCACGTCAGACGCTTACCCAAGCCGACCGACACACCGTAGGTACGGAAATAACGGGTTGCCTTACGCCACATATACGAGGCATCGTTATTCTCGGAGAAGTGGGTCGAGATGGTGAACGAGTTCGGCTTGCGACCGCCCAACCACGGATCGGTGAAACTCAGTGCCAATGCCTTGTAATATGTACCGTTGGTCTGACCCGAAATCGAGAGACGCTGGTTCTGACCCATCGGGTAAGGACGCCATGCACCCTTCTTGAACATGTTCTTGACCGAAAGGTTGTTCAGCGTGATGCCGACCGAACCGACGAACGTACCTGCACCCCAACCGCCGGCGATGCTGAACTGGTCGGATGCGGTCTCTTCCAGCGGCCAGTTGATATCGACCAACTCGTTGGAGACGATCTGCGGGCTCGGCATGATCGCCTCAGGGTTGAAGTGACCCATGGCGTTGAGCGTACGGATGGTCTGCATCAACAGCGAGCGGTTGTACAGATCGCCCGGACGCGTATAGATCTCACGGCGGATCACCTCGTCATCGACGCGGTTGTTGCCCGTGATGTTCACCTCGTTGATGGTGAACTGCTTACCCTCGAAAATCTTCACTTGAATGTCGATCGAGTCGTTGCCGATGATCGTCTCGGCGGGTTCGATCTGCGACATCATATAACCGTCGTTCTGATAGAGCGACGATACGGACATGGCATCGGGATCGACCTCCTTGCCGATACCCAGACGCTTGTGCATGGATTTCTTATCGTACGTGTCGCCCTTCTGTACGGCAAACATACGCTGCAAGTCCTCCGTGGGATAAACCGAGTTGCCAACCCACGACACGTTGCGGATGTAGTATTTGTTACCCTCCGACACCTTGACATCAATCGCCATACGGTTCTCGCTGATGTCATAGATCGAGTCCTTGAGGATCGTTGCGTTACGATAACCCTTCGAGTTGTAGAAGTCGATCAGCAGTTCCTTGTCGTTCTCCCACTCCTCGCTGTTGAACTTGGCACTGCGGAAGATGTTCCAACTCTTCCGGTGGGTTTTCTTGAAGGTTTTGCGCAGACGTTTCGACTTAAATTTCTCGTTTCCGATGAAATTGATCTCTCCGATCTTAACTTTCTGACGGCGATCCACATCGAAGATGACCGTCACGGCCTGTCCCGGGTGCAGCGAATCGTTCTCGATACGCGCCGTCACCTCGGCATTGCGGAAACCCTTCTCCGACCAATATTTCTTGATGAGTTTGATGTTCTTGTCGATCACATAATCCGAAAGAGCCGTATTGCCTCGTTTGAGTTTCAGTTTCTCGATCAGATCACGCTTCTTTCCCTTCGTGACACCCGTAAATTCCCAGTTCAGGATACGCGGACGCTCCTGAAGATACAGCAGCAGATCGAGGCTGTCGCCCTCGACATCGGCGGCAATCTGTACATCGGAGAACACGCGCTGGTTCCAGATGCGTTCGATGGCATTCGAGATGAAGTTGCTCGGCAGATAAATCGAATCGCCCTCGACCAATCCCGCCGAGGCCTTGATCATGTCGTGATCCAGATAGCGGACACCGTGGATATTGACTTTACGGATAAAATAGCGGCGTGCGGCACCGTCGAGATCCATCACGGGAAGATCCTTGGGAAATTCACGAACGGTGTCGGCCAGATTCTTGTTGTCTTCGGTTTTTGGGGGTTCCTGCGTCTGCGCGCTCAGTCCCGTTGCGAAGAACACGAGGCACACGGCGGCAAGGAATATTTTACCAAAATGGTTCATTTGTTTCAATCTAATCTTCTTATCGTTTACTTGACTAACCCGAATCGGCGGTCACGGTGACGGTACACCTCGATCGCACGATCGAAATCCTCCTCCGTGAAATCGGGCCAGAGTACTTCGGGAAACCACAACTCGGCGTAGGAGGACTGCCACAACAGGAAATTGCTCAACCTGCATTCGCCACTGGTGCGGATCACCAGATCGGGATCGGGCATGAAAGCCGTATCGAGGCTTCGGGAGATCGTCTCTTCGGTGATGGCATCGGGCTTAAGTTCGCCCTCGGCAACACGGACGGCCAGATAACGGACGGCACGGCGGATCTCGTCACGCGACGAATAGTTCAACGCCAAAACCAACGTAATGCGATGACCCTCTTCGGTTTTTTGTTCGGCCTCTTCGAGGTAGTGCCGTACCTTCTGCGAAAAACGGCTTCGCTCGCCGATCACACGCAGACGCACACCTTCCTCGATCAGGGCAGGGGTTTCGTTCACGACACTCTTGCAAAAGAGTTCCATCAGGGCATTAACCTCCTCGACCGGACGTCCCCAGTTTTCGGTGGAGAACGCATAGACCGTCAGATACTTGACACCCCATTTGGCGGCGCGGCGCAAGACTCGGCGCACGGACTCTACGCCCGCAATGTGACCTTCGTATCGCTCCTTACCGCGCTGTTCGGCCCAGCGACCGTTGCCGTCCATGATGATGGCGACATGTTGTGGTATAGGTTTTTGTTCGCTCATATAGGGCACAAATATAGGTAATAAAAATGAAATTGCACCATTATTCGGGAGATCTTTTCCTTTTCACGATGGCTTTTCGGGTTTAACTGCGGATATCCACTCCCCACATCATTTTATTGCGTAACGTGTCATAGAAAGAGATATTGTGCGGCACGGCCAACAAAATCTGCTGTTCGCCCCGACGGATCGTGAGTTGTGTTTCGGAAGCAATCGAGCAGGTACGGTTGTCGAGCAGGACGAAGGCATCCGAATGGCGGGCATGGACACGCAATGTGACGACCGCCGAATCGGGAATCACCACGGGGCGCATCGTCAGGTTATGCGGTGCCAGCGGAGAAATCACCAGACAGGCACACGACGGAGCAACCACAGGCCCGCCCGCACTGAGCGAATAGGCCGTCGATCCGGTCGGCGTGGAGACAATCACGCCGTCGCCGTGATATGTGGCAACCATCTGATCATTGACATAGGTTTCGACCGAAATCATACCGGGACCGTGACGCTGTACGGCGAACTCGTTGAGCGCGACAAGCCCTTTTATGACCCTCCCGTCGCGGTCATCGACCCGCAACACGGAGCGCGACTCGACAACGACCTCTCCCGCCATGATCTCCTTGAAGATCTGGTCGAATCCGCCGCACGAAGCACTCGTCAGAAAGCCCAGATGTCCGGCATTGATTCCCATTACGGGAATGCGGTTGGCACCCAGTCGGTGAACTCCCTCCAAAAGCGTTCCGTCGCCGCCGTAACACACCATGAAGGAATCCGCCTCGACCTCGCCGACCTCCGCCCCGTAGCACTTTTCACGGGGAATCGTCGTCTCGGCGACCAGTTCGGCATAGCGGGCAAACTCTTCGTTCACCTTGTAGTCCAACCCGTTGTCGGAGAGTGCCCGGAACAACTCTTCGATCTTTTCCCTCGGACAACCTACCTCAGGACGGGAAAAAAGTATGATTTTCATCGGTATTTTATCGAAAAATAAGTAACTTTACCACGTCAAGGCGCAAATATCGGGACATACCCCGCTCATCCGTGCCTAATTGTCAAATGCAAAGATAACGATTTTATGACAAAACTGAGTGTAAATATCAACAAGATTGCCGTTGTCCGCAATTCCCGCGGCGGCAACATGCCCGATGTGACCCGCGCCGCACTGGACATCGAAGGTTTCGGAGCCGAAGGCATCACGGTTCATCCGCGTCCCGACGCCCGCCATATCCGTTACAGCGACGTGCGCGAGTTGAAACAGGTGTTGCGCACCGAATTTAACATCGAGGGCAATCCCATTCCTTCGTTTGTCGATCTGGTCTGCGAGGTTGTCCCCACACAGGTTACTCTGGTTCCCGATGCCGTCGATGCCATCACCTCCAATGCAGGCTGGGACACGCTGAAAAACCGCGAATTTCTGACCAAGATCACCCGCACTTTCCACGAGAAAGGCATCCGTGTTTCGATCTTCGTCGATCCCGATCCCGAAATGGTTGCCGGAGCGAAGGTCTGTGGTGCGGATCGTGTGGAACTCTATACCGAAGCCTATGCCCGTGACTACAAAACCGACCGCGAAAAGGCCGTTGCACCCTACATCGCCGCCGCCGAAGAGGCACGCCGTCAGGGGCTGGGTTTGAACGCCGGTCACGACCTGAACCTCGACAACCTCAAGTACTTCCTGCGCCGCATTCCGTGGACGGACGAGGTTTCGATCGGTCACGCGCTGATTTGCGATGCCCTCTACATGGGTCTCGAAAATACGGTAGCCCTCTACCTGCGCGAAACCAAATTATAAACGGTAATAAAAACGAAACAATCCATGAAACGAATCCTTACGCTTGTCATCCTGCTTTTTGCAACGATGTCGGTTATGGCACAAAGTCAATATTACGGCCAACGGATCAGTCAGTTCGAAGTGCTGCCCGTACATTCCAACAGCCTCGTGTTCCTTGGCGACGATCTGGTAAACGGCTGCGAATGGCACGAAGTGTTCTGCAACCGCCACATCAAAAACCGCGGCATCACGGGCGATCGTTCGTCATGGCTTGTGAATCGTCTGGACACGATCATCGGCGGACGCCCCAAGAAGATTTTCCTCATGGTGGGCATCAACGACCTTATGCACGGAGTTGCTCCGCGCGAGATCGCCTCGAACATCGACCGTGTCATCAAACGCTTCGAAAAAGAGTCGCCGTGGACACGCATCTTCGTCCACAGCCTGCTTCCGACCAATCCCGAAATTCCGAAACCCGCCTCGCACGAGTTGGACCTGAAGGATTTGATCGCGGAAACGAACCGCATGATCGAAGCGTTGTGCGAAGAGCGCAAAAACGTATTGTACATTGATGTCTATTCTGCCCTGAGCGACGATCAGGGCTTGCTCGATCCCAAATTCACGAACGACGGTCTTCACCTCAGCGGCGAAGGTTATCTGGAGTGGAAAACCGTGATCGAAAAACATGTGAAATAATAACGAGTGCCACTTTCAAAACCCATATTCAAACGCATATCGCGCATCGCCCGTGAACAGGGTGTCGAAGCCTACGTTGTGGGCGGATATGTGCGCGATCACTTTCTCCGCCGCCCCTCGACCGACATCGACGTGGTCGTGACGGGCAACGGCGTTGCTCTGGCCGAAGCCCTCGGACGCGAACTCCACACCAAAGTGTCGGTCTTCAAGACCTTCGGCACGGCCATGCTCCGTTCGGGAAACGACGAGATCGAGTTTGTCGGTGCCCGCAAGGAATCCTACACCCGCGACTCACGCAAACCCCACGTCGAACAAGGCACGTTGGAGGACGATCAGTTACGCCGCGACTTCACGATCAATGCGTTGGCATGGTCGCTCAACGAGGGTTCGTTCGGCGAATTGGTCGATCCGTTCGAGGGGATGTACGACCTTGAGGACGGCATCATCCGCACGCCGTGCGATCCCGATGTAACCTTTTCGGACGACCCCCTGCGCATGATGCGTGCCGTGCGATTCGCTTCGCAGTTGGGATTCCAGATCGAGGAGGAGACCTTCGATGCCATCACACGCAATGCCCGACGCATCGAGATCGTCTCGCAGGAGCGCATCATCACCGAATTGAACAAGATCGTCCTCTCGCCCGTTCCGTCCATCGGATTCGAATTGCTGGAACTGACGGGACTTCTGAAACTGATCTTCCCCGAAATGCAGCAACTCAAAGGGGTGGAACGTCGCGGAAGCCATGCCCACAAGGACAATTTCTACCACACGCTCAAGGTTTTGGACAATGTTGCGCTGAAATCCGATGATTTGTGGTTGCGCTGGGCCGCCATCATGCACGACATCGGAAAACCCGCCACCAAGGCCTACGATCCGAAAATCGGATGGTCGTTCCACGGCCATGAGGTGTTGGGTTCAAAGATGGTACCCGCACTGTTCCGCAAGTTGAAACTCCCATTGAACGAACACATGAAGTTCGTGCGCAAGTTGGTGTTCCTGCACCTGCGTCCGATCATTCTTTCGGAGGATCTGGTGACCGATTCGGCGGTGCGCCGTCTGCTGTTTGAGGCGGGTGACGATGTAGAGTCGCTGATGACGCTTTGCGAGGCGGACATCACCTCAGGCAACGACGCCAAGGTGAAACGCTATCTGGCGAATTTCGAACTCGTACGCCGCAAGATGAAGGATCTGGAGGAGCGCGACCGCGTGCGCAACTTCCAGCCGCCCATTTCGGGCGAACTCATCATGGAGACCTACGACATCCGTCCCTGTCGCATCATCGGCGACATCAAGGATGTGATCAAAAATTCGATTCTTGACGGCATCATTCCCAACGAGTACGAAGCTGCCTACCACCTGATGGAAAAACTCGCCGCGAAAGAAGGTCTCGTGCGCCAGAAAGACACCTTCGAGTCGGGTCGTCCCGCATCCGCAGAGCCGACACCCGAAACGAAAGAGTAATTCTACGGTTTTTTATACAAAAATAACGCTCCCGAATTTTGGTTCGGGAGCGTTATTTTTGTATTCTTTTTCCGGATTATTCGTCCTTGCCGACAATGGCTTCCAGATCCTCAACCGAGTAAGGAATACGCTTGTCGCCGATGTAACGGTTGCCCGTCTCGGTAACCAACAGGTCATCCTCGATACGGATACCGCCGAAAGTCTTGAAATCCTCAAGCAGATCATAGTTGATGAAATCGGTATATTTACCTTCGGCACGACACTTGTCGATGAGTGCGGGAATGAAGTACAGACCCGGTTCGTCGGTCATGACCGTACCCGGTTTCACGCGCCAGCCTGCACGGTAGATGCAGGTCTCCGACTTGACGGCACGATCCACGAGATTGGCAAACGAGAACGAACGCTCGCCGACCACTTCACAGTCGTGTACATCCATACCCATACCGTGCCCCAGTCCGTGAGGCATCAGCATCTCCATCGTACCGGCGGCAACGGCATCCTGTACATTACCCTTGACAATGCCGATCCCCTTCAGACCCTCGGCCAGCGACAAGTACGAAGCCTTGTGGATCTCGGAGAACATCATGTTCGGACGAACGATCTCCTGAACGCGGTCGTGTGCGGCCAATACGATATTATAAACATCCTTCTGACGGTCGGTAAACTTACCGTTTACGGGATACGAACGCGTGTGATCCGTGCAATAGCCCTCAAGACTCTCGGCTCCGGCATCAACCAACAGCATGCGCCCCGACTCCAGCACACCGTCCGAACGGAGGTTGTGCAGCGTCTCACCGTGCTGCGACACGATCGACTGGAACGATACGCCCTGACCGTAACCGCGGGCGACACCCTCAAGAGCACCCGAAATATTCTGTTCGATGATACCCGGACGGCACATACGCATAGCCGTGAGGTGCATCTTGTAACCCAGCGGGAATGCACGCTCCAAAGCCTCGATCTCCTCGGCCGATTTGATTTCGCGCATCTCGGCTACGGCAAACATCAGTTCGACCGACTTGTAGTCGTGGAGCAGTTCGGGTTTGATTCCCAACAATGCCGACAACTGAAGTTTCGTTTCACCACGATACGGCGGCAGATAATGCACGCGACGCCCCTGTGCAACGGCTTTGCGGACAACAGCCTCAAGTGCCGCAAGGGCAAATGTCGAAGTGACACCCACCCGGCTGCCCAATTCACTGACAGTAGGCTGCGGCCCCGTCCAGATGATGTCTTCCATCGTGAAATCGTTGCCGAAAAGCATCTCCTCTCCCGAATCGGCATCAATCACACCGAACAATGCCGGCGAATTTAATCCGAAAAAGTAACGGAACGTCGAATCCTGACGAAAATAATAAGCATTGTTGGGGTAATTGTTGGGCGAGAACATGTTGCCCGGTATCAAAATAAGACCCGATCCGATTCTTGTTCGGAGTTCGCTGCGACGAGCGATATAAGTTTTTGCTGAGAACATAGTTTTAGAAGTTTTTATACAAACACAAATATAAGGAAAATATCGGTGATCTGAAACCCTTTTCCTGCTATTTTTCGAAGAAATACCTAATTGTCGGGAGCGATGCCGAGACATGGCCCGATTCCGCCCGATGGGTTTTCATGGCGGAAGATGCGGGAAACAAGAGATAATTTTGTATCTTTGTACAGATATTTTCCCTTAAAAAGCGAAATAAACCCGTTTTAAACCTCGTTTATATTCCGAAACAGAAAACCATACATATATTATGAAGGCCAAACGACTCATCACGACATTAATTCTGCTGCTGACCGTTTTCACGACGGTCTCGGCACGCGAAGTGATTCCTCTGAACGAAGGCTGGCGGTTCTTCTTCAAATCGGAGAACACCTCGGACAGGGCGCGTTACGTCAATCTGCCCCACAGTTGGAATACCAACCCGACATCCGAGAATCACCTGATCGAAACCATCGGCAACTATGTTTATCCGCTCTATATTCCGACCGAATGGGCGGCAAAACGTATTTTTCTGAAATTCTACGGCGTGCAGAGTGTCGCCGACCTGTTCGTAAACGGCAACCACGTGGGCAATCACGTCGGAGCAAGTGCCGCCTTCACGTTCGAGATCACCGACCAGATCCGCTACGGTGAAGAGAACCAGTTGCTCATGTCCGTGAACAACAACACGAGCAACGATTTTCTGCCCACGGGATCCGATATGAATTTCTACGGAGGTATTTTCCGCCCCGTGGAACTCATCATCACCGAACGCACCGCCATTTCGCCGCTCTACCTCGGAACGGAAGGCATCCTGATCCATCCGCAATACGTCTCGGAAGAGCGCGTAATGGGCGAAGCCGAAGTGCATCTCATTTCAAAAGGCGCATCGAACTGCCGTCTGCAAACGACCATCACCTCCCCCACGGGCGAGGTGGCATTCTCCAGAACCCAGCAGATACGTCTGGACGGCCGTCCCGCCATGATTAATTTCGAAGTGAAAAATCCCCGTCTGTGGGATCCCGAACACCCCGACCTGTACGAGGTGACGGTGAGCGTCCTCAACGGTGACGAGGAGATCGACCGCGAGAGCATCCGCACGGGATTCCGCCGTCTGGAATACTCCTCCCAAGAGGGTATTCTGATCAACTCGCGCCGATTCGACATCCGCGGGGTCACGCTCTACCACGACAACCGCATCGCGTGCGGTTCTCTCACCGAAAAAGACTATGACGCCGACCTTGAAATCATCGGGGATTTGGGGGCAAACGCCATCCGTTCGGCGGTCATTCCCCACAGTCCCTATCTCTACGACCGCCTCGACGAACGAGGTCTGCTCGCATGGATCGACATCCCGTTCCACCGCACGTTCATGAGTGATATTGCCTACCTGCCGACCCCCGAATTTGAGGAGAACGGCATCCAGCAACTCAGCGAGATCATCGCCCAGAACATCAACCATCCGTCGGTGGTGATGTGGGGTATTTTCTCGCGTCTGAACACCCGCGGCAACAACCCCATCGCCTACATTCAGCGTCTGAACATGGAGGCCAAATCGCTCGACCCGTCACGTCCGACCGTAGCATGCAGCGATCAGGACGGTGCGATCAACTTCATCACCGATCTGATCGTCTGGCAGCAAAATGTGGGTTGGAATCGCGGTTCGACCGAAGATGTCGTCCGCTGGAAGGATCTCCTGCGCAAAAACTGGTCACACCTGTTGTCGGGTGTGGCATACGGCGGCGAGGGCATGCTGGGACACAAACTCTATTCGAATACGAATATCCTCAACGGCGACTGTCTGCCGGAGGATCGTCTGACCCGTTTTCACGAGGGCTATACCCGTAATTTGAACAACGACTCGCTGTTCTGGGGTCAGTGGATCAACAATCTGTTCGACTACGGATCGGTACGCCGTCCCTACGGCATCAATTGCGGCGGTATGATCGATCTGAACCACCGCGACAAAAAGGACATTTATTTTCTGTACCGCGCCCTGTGGAACAAACACCGCAAGACGTTGCATCTGGCCGACAAACACAACACGCTGCGTCCCGACGTGCCGCAGACGTTCCACGTCTATTCGTCGGTCGGCATGCCGCAGTTGCTCGTCAATCGGGATACAGTCGAGATGAAAGAGGTTGCCCCGTGTCAGTTTGTGACCGAGCCGTTGGTCGTAAAGGGGGAAGTCAAAGTGAAGGTGTCGGCGGAATCACTCGCCGACAGCGTGACGCTCCATATCGGACGGCCTATAATCGCGCGATAGATTCGGGCCCTTCAGCGAACAAAAGATCCGCAAACGAAAGATTTTCGGCGAAAGGCATCCGATCGGAAAAGACCTGAATATAAGGTTCGGCAACAAATGCCGAACCTTTTTTTTGCTTGGGACGAAGGTCAATATCTGCGTCCGATGCCGTCAGATAGGTCTCCGACACGCGGGGCATCTCAAGTCCCGCCATACGGCACAGCACCTCCGAAAGTTCCATGTTGTAATCTACCAGAAACTTCCACTCGCGGCGGTAGAATGGTTCGATCAGATCGGCATAATAATCGAAATAAGGCGAACCCTTATACGAAGCGACAAGAGCCCCCCAGTGCTGATGCTGCCAACGCTTCGAATAGTCCAGACGCATGTCACGCATGGGGGTACGCGGACGGTTGGCACGCACAACCTGCGCCGTGAGATCCATCACCCCGTTGGGCGAAAGGATGCGGGCGCGGTTACGCTCGGAACGTTTGATGAAATGCTCGCCCAAGTCGATGACGGCATCGCCCTTTTTCAGATGAGAAAACCACTCGACGGACGGAAGATAGGAACTCGGAAGAATAATCACGGAACGGGAATCTTTTTGAGGTGATACGTTTCTATTTCGTGGGATCGACCCAATCGCCGTTGCGCTTGATCAGTTCGATCAGATGATCCAAGGCCTCCTCCTGCGGGATGTTGCGCTCGACCACCTCACGCCCCTTGTACAGGGTGATGCGTCCGGGTGCGGCACCCACATATCCGTAATCGGCATCTGCCATCTCGCCCGGTCCGTTCACGATACAGCCCATGATGCCGATTTTGAGGTTTTTGAGGTGTCCCGTGCGCTCCTTGATGCGTGCGAGCGTATCCTCAATATCGTAAAGCGTACGTCCGCAACTCGGACAGGCGATGTATTCGGTTCTTGAGAAACGCACACGTGCGGCTTGCAGGATCAGAAGTTCCACCTCGCGGATCTGCTCGGCAGTAAATTGCGGAGCGTCGATCCACACGCCGTCGGCCAGTCCGTCCAGCAACAACGGCCCCAGATCGGCGGCGGCCTTTACGGCGACCAATTCGAGACTCGACTCCTTATAGGCACGTTTGACGATTACGGGCTGATCCATCGGTTCCAGATCGAGAATGGCGGCACGCAACTCGGCCGTGGGGTTTCCCGACACGGCTTCCAAGATGCGGAATCCGTCGTGCGGCTCGTCATGCGTCACGGGGGTCATGATCTTCGAGCGGCGACGGAAAGCCGTGGGCGAATAACGCTCGGAATGCTTCACTTCGAAATGACCGGGACGCTCGCGGAAATGCTCCACCAGCATATTGGCCACGGGAATTTCGTTTTCGGGGGCTTCGGTCAGCGACACACGGATCGTGTCTCCGATGCCGTCACCCATCAGAGCACCGATCCCGACGGCACTCTTCACACGCCCCTCAAGGCCGTTACCCGCCTCGGTCACACCCAAATGGATCGGATAGTGCATCTGCTCGCGGTCCATCGCCTCGATCAAAAGGCGGTAGGCATAGACCATCACGCGGGTGTTCGACGATTTCATCGAAACGACCACCTGATCGAAATCATATTTGCGGCATTCGCGCAGATACTCCATGGCGGCGGCGACCATGCCTTCGGGCGTATCGCCGTACTCGTTGAAGATACGTTTGCCGAGCGAACCGTGGTTCACGCCGATACGCAGTGCCACCCCGCGCTCCTTACACAAAGCGATCAGATGCTCCAACTCACCGTGTTCGTTGCGATAATTTCCCGGATTGATACGCACCTTATCCACATAACGGGCGGCAATGGCGGCCACTTCCGGCACAAAATGGATGTCGGCCACAAGTGCCGTGCGATCGCCCGCCTCGTGCAGTACGCGTGCGATATTTTCCAAATTCTCGCCCTCTTTTCGCCCCTGTGCCGTCAGACGCACGATCGGACACCCTGCCGCCGCAATACGGCGAATCTGCGCGACACTTTTGTCGGTGTCGGCCGTCGGGGTGTTGGTCATGGATTGTACGGCAACGGGATATTCTGAGCCGATCAGAGTTTGTCCGATCCTCACTTCGGATGCGGGACGGCGTTTAAATTCGGAAAGATTCATGTCAAATACTGTTTTTTTCGGGGTGGGCACTCGTCCGTCCCGTTTGGAAAGACAAAGGTAATAAATTCTTCATGCAATTGAAAAAGTTTACCCGTCCGAAGAAAAAATATCGGGACTCACGGCGGTTAAATCCGCCACAAATGTTGGAATTTGAACGGAAAATTGTATTTTTGTAAATGAGAAGCATGTTTTGAAAGGTGGGCTATAATCTTGATACCGACATTAAATTCGTTCCCGGCGTGGGCGAGGCGCGTACCAAAGTACTGGATCACGAACTCGGAATCCGAACCGTGGGCGATCTTTTGGCGCACTATCCGTTTCGCTACATCGACCGCACGCGCTACTACATGATCGGCGAGATTCACGAGACATCCGACCTGAGTTACGTTCAGTTTCGTGCCCGCATCACGGGTACCTCGGTCGCAGGCGAAGGACGCAAACAACGCTTCACGGCCTATGCACAGGACGCAACGGGGGCAGCCGAACTCGTCTGGTTTCAAGGCGTCAAATGGATCGAAAAGAAGATCGAGGTCGGACGCGAATACATCGTCTTCGGTCGGCCGTCGTTCTATCGCGGCGAATTGCAGATGGCACACCCCGAACTCGAAACCGTCGAGCAGGCTCTGTCACGCAAAAGCGAAAGCGGCATGCAGGGCATTTACCCCATGACCGAAAAGTTGGCAAACGTACTGAGCGTCAAAGCCATGTACAAAGTGGTATGCGATGCGTGGAAACTGGCCGACGGACACATTCCCGACCCCCTGCCCGACTCTCTGATTCAGCAATACCACCTCATTTCGCTTCGTGATGCGTTGCACAATATCCATTTCCCGCAATCGCAAGCCCTGCTTCTTGCGGCGCAGAACCGTCTGAAATTCGACGAACTGCTGGGCGTGCAACTCAACATCCAGCAACACCGCACCGACCGCATGAGCAAATCCGACGGATTTCTCTTTCCGAAGGTGGGCGATGCGTTCAATACGTTTTACAACGAGAAACTCCCCTTCCCGCTAACCGGAGCGCAGAAACGGGTCATCAAGGAGATCCGCCAGGACACCGTGACGGGGTATCAGATGAACCGCCTTTTGCAGGGCGATGTGGGTTCGGGCAAGACGATGGTCGCCCTCATGTCGATGCTTTTGGCGGTGGACAACGGCTTCCAAGCGACAATGATGGCTCCCACCGAAATTCTTGCCCGCCAGCACTTCGCCAATTTCCGGCGTATGTTGGAGGGGATGAACGTGAAATGCGCCATTCTGACGGGTTCTTCAAAGGCGAAGGAACGCCGCGAGGCGTTGGAGGGGATTGCCTCGGGCGAGATCGACATTCTGATCGGCACGCACGCCCTCATCGAGGAGCGCGTCAAATTCCAGAACCTCGGATTTGTCGTCATCGACGAGCAACACCGGTTCGGCGTCGAACAGCGGGCGCGTCTGTGGACAAAAAATGCCCAGCCACCCCATATTTTGGTGATGACCGCAACGCCGATTCCGCGTACGCTGGCGATGACCCTCTACGGCGATCTCGATGTGTCGGTCATCGACGAGTTGCCCCCCGGACGACGCCCCATCCGCACCGTCCGCTACACCGATGCCGCCCGACTGCGTCTGTTCGGATTCATGCGGCAGGAGATCAAAAAAGGGCGACAGGTGTATGTCGTTTACCCCCTGATCAAGGAATCCGAAACGATGGACTACAAAGATCTGACGGACGGCTACGAAGCCATTTCGCGCGATTTTCCCCTGCCCGAATACGTCACGACCATCTGCCACGGCAAGATGAAACCGCAGGACAAGGAGGAGTCGATGCGACAGTTCAAATCGGGCGAGGCGGACATCATGGTTGCCACATCCGTAATCGAGGTGGGCGTCGATGTGCCGAACGCCACGGTGATGGTCATCGAATCGGCCGAACGATTCGGACTTTCGCAGTTGCACCAGTTGCGCGGTCGTGTGGGTCGGGGCGGCGAACAATCCTACTGCATCCTCATGTCGGGCGAAAAACTCTCGCGCGAATCGCGGGCACGCCTCGATGCGATGTGTCAGACGAACGACGGCTTCCAATTGGCGGAACTCGACCTCAAGTTGCGCGGTGCAGGCGACATCAACGGCACACAACAGAGCGGAGAGGCGTTCGATTTGAAAATCGCCAACCCGACTCTGGATCAGGAAATCCTCTCCGCAACCCGCGAGGCGGCCATTGCGATTCTCGAACAAGACCCGCATCTTATGCTGCCCGAACATCGCGGACTGGAATATTTGAAACGGAAACATTCGGGACGGGAAGAAATCGACTTTTCGAGGATCTCCTGACCCGCCACACTTTAAAACGAAATGCTCTTTATGAAACGCTTTTTTCTGACCATACTGCTCATGCTGGGCGCACTGCCCCTCATGGCACAACTCTATCATCCGGGCGAAGTGCTCGACTACCGCGTAAGTTACAAGGCGAAGATGTTCCCCAACACGGAGGTGGGCATGGTACGCGTCGAAACCAAGAAGGATCATCTCGCCGGTCACGAGTGCTACAACGTGACGGGATTTGCCAAGACAATGCCCGCCTACCGTCTGTTCTTCAAGTTGGAGGATCGCTACACGGTCTATATCCATCCCGACAACCTGCGTCCCGTTCGTTTCGAAAGCGACCTGAAGGAGAGCGACTACACCTATAAGAGCCGGATGGACTACGACTGGGACAACATGCAGGTCAATACCCGTTGGCGGAGTCGTCAGAATCCCGAAAAATCGCGTCAGATGCCGCTTGAGGAGAAAAGTCTCGATGCCATTTCGCTATTCTTCAACATGCGCTCGGCCAAGGCCGAGGATTTCGTGGAGGGCAGGGTCGAGACGATGCGGATGCTGCTGCCCGACACCATCCGCACGATCCATTACCGCTACATCGGCCGCGAGGTGAAAAAGATCCGCAACATGGGTAAATTCCGCACGCTCCGCTTCGAGTGTGAGTTGGGATCGACCGAGGGCTTCTCGTTCACCGACGGCACGGTTTTCACGATCTGGATCTCCGACGACGAAAACAAAATCCCGCTCTATATCGAATCTCCCATCCGAATCGGCAGTGTCCAAGCCTACATTTCGGACATAAAAGGTACAAAATATCCCCTGAAAAGTAGGATAAGATAAATTTATTTGTACCTTTGACCTTATATAAGATATAAGCCTTGTTAGAAAAGCCGTCCCGGCCTGCGCCGGGCAAGATTTTCCGACTTTACTACGTTGAACCATAAAACACCAAGAAATCATGGAAGAAAATCAAAAAGGTTATAATTCCTCGGAATACGAAGAGGATAATGACTACCAATATCAACAACCCGATGCCAACAAGTCCATCCGCGGCTACCGCATCGTGATCATCATCCTGTCGGTGGTTCTGGTTGCACTGTCGATCCTCTATTACAGCATCCACCGCCAGCAGATGGCCGACAACATCCTGTTGCAGGCCGACCGCGACTCGATTCAGAACGAATTGGGACAGTTGGTGACCGACTACGACAATCTGCGCGTGTCGAACGATTCGCTTTCGGCCGATGTGACGATCCAGCGCGAAAAAGCCGACTCGCTGATGACGCGTCTGAAGAAAGAACGTTCGTGGAACCTCGCCAAGATCAAGCAATATGAGAAGGAGGTCGGTACGTTGCGTACGCTGATGAAGGGCTACATCCGTCAGATCGACTCGTTGAACACGCTCAACAAGCAACTCATCTCCGAGAACGTCGGTTTCCGCAAGGAGATCTCCACAGCCAACCTCCGTGCCGACATGGCCGAAGAGAAGGCAGCCGAACTGGACAACAAAGTCAAGGTCGGTTCGGTGATCAAGGCACGCGCCATCTCGCTCAAGGCTCTCAACGCCCACAGCAAGGAAGTATCGCGCATCAAAAACGCCAGCCGTCTGCTGGTGAACTTCTCGCTGATGGCCAACGATCTGGCAACCCCCGGCAACCGCAAAATCTATGTCCGCATCAACCACCCCGACGGTTATCTGCTGACAACGGCCGACATGCCTTCGTTCGAGTTCGAAGGTCAGCGGCTCGGGTACTCGGCAATGCGTGAAATCGACTACCAGAATCAGGACATCGAAGTGGGCATCTACTTCAACTCCAAAGGATTCGTGGCAGGTACTTACCTCGTGGAACTCTACACCGACGGCCGTCTGATCGGCAAGGCACAGGTTCCGATGCGCTAAGCAAACCGCAACACAAAACGGGGCGACCTCTTTTCGAGATCGCCCCGTTTTTTATTGGAACAGACCACGCCGCCTCAACAGCCCGATGGGTCGTTCCCGCACCACATCTTCAGAGGTCAGTTCCCCGACCAAAAGGCTCGATGCGGAGTTGTGCCTTGCGTGTTGCGCCTGCACCATTTCGCGGTTGAAATTGGCGTAGCAATAGACACATTCGTGGCAACACGTATTGTATGCTCCAAGGTCGATACTCTCCACGCAACGGCACTCCTTGCGCTGGTTCGCGTCCTTCTTACACTCGATCTCATAACCGCACACCTGCTCCACAAGACGAGGATCAATGCAGGCTCCGTGTTCGATGCCCGCACTGCTCAAATCGACCTCTTCGGCACAACTGAACACCCGTATGCCGTGCCGCCGTGCAATCGTACCCAACTTTTCGCCCAAGAGGATCATCTCCTCCGTGGTGGGTGCACGAAGATTCAGCGTGCGGGTATTGGGCATGATTTTCCGATAAAGATCCAGAAAACTAATCACGCAACGGTCGGTATAGCCCTCCAAGCGTCCGGCCAACTCCTCGAAATAGCGGATGTGGTACTCAAGATCAATCCGATCAGATATAAGGATCGGATCATACCGCCACACCACCCGATCGCGTCCGATACGCCGTGCGAGTTCGCGGAAAGTGTCGATCACCTCCTTTTTTCGCGGCATTCCGGGTTCGATCAGTCGGTCGTAGGAATTGAGCGTAAACTGAAAATAATAGCGGTACGGTGCGAGGAGATCCAACCCATGGAGCATCGGTCGCGGATTCTTCGTCCAAAACACGATGCAGTCCACCACTTCGGGGCGGAGGTTGATACGGCTCACCCGATGGGGGTTCATCGGATTCCGCACATCCGCAAAACCCTCTCTGATGCGGTTAAACAGCCACTCGCTGTAAAACGCGGGAATATCCGTTCGTCTCGACACCGACAGAATCATCACAATATTTATTTGAGTTCACACTTTATGAGAAGTAACAAACTACCACATGTCTTGAATGGGTCATATTTTTCTATCTCTTTACCAACAAATGGAAACATTAAATGATTATCCTTTTTTTCACCATAAAGCATTTGATACTCCGTAGGATCTTGGAAATGATAACGTGCAAATTTAAAATCAGAAGATTCTTTTAGTTTTTCCTCTATCTCTTTCATACAAGCATACCCTGTTCCGTTTGAGCGAGTAAGCATTACATCATTTATAATAAGATAAGAAATACGACCAGATCTTATAACGCCCAACAAAGAAACAAGGAAATTCTCATATTCTCGAGGTGTAAATTTCACGATATCAGATAAAAAATAATTTAAAATAAGAATATCGATATGCTCTTCATGTGTTTCTATATAATCAAAAAAATTTTCATGAACAAATGTAACAGTTTTATTTGTCCCGCTAAAATTATTTTTATTAAAAATTTGCAGATCAGACCAAACTGTATTAGCATCAAAACCCACATAATTAAATGGTTCTTCTTTCAATAAAAGTTCTGCACCATACAGTTCAGTACTTGGTCCACATCCCACAGAATAAATATTAATACAAGAAGTTAAATCAAGACAAGGTTTAAGTAAATAAAAGGCTTTTGCTATTTCAGATGCATACCGATGTCCATGCTTTAATATATAATTATAAGTTATTTTCGTACAAGCATAATGATCTTCTTTATTATGCTCTGAATGTATATGTTTTAAACACATATAACAATCATCACAACGATCGACCTTATAACATTCACCCATTCTACACTCCTCACAAAAAGGAGTATTTTCATACCTATCAATACAATAATTAATAAGATTATTAAAACGAGAGTAATCCATATTTACAACATTTATAGCCACAATACGATTCTTTTATTCATATTGTAAATATAATATTTTTCCCATAGAATTCAATAGAATCATCACAAAAAAAAGACCGCCACAAGGGTGACGGTCTATAAAATGCTACAAAAAATCAAAAATTTAACGCGCCGTAAGCAACGCCTTTGCCTGTTCGAGATCCGACTCACAGACAACCAGTTGCACCGGCATCGCGCCTGTCGGAATCGTATTGGCCATGTATTCGTTGCGCATCGACACCTCAATACCGTTACTCTCTAACATCACCTTGGCCATTTCGGCCTGCATCGTGTTGTTGTATTCCGCCAACACAACCATTGCTTCCTCTTTCATGACTGTTGGATTTTAGCGTTAATAATTAAGTTTGCAGGAACGGATCATAA
>RCNI01000110.1_pt1 | contig 81615 bp, 61 predicted proteins | sample 2041151 | NCBI WGS metagenome assembly RCNI01 (sample SAMN09708214, study PRJNA481090) | feces metagenome | isolation source: feces | place: Antarctica: Albino Rookery
CCTTTAGCGCTACCTTTCTGCTGTCTTCTGAATTTTGTCTTTTTCGGTTGTAACATAATTCCTAAAATTCAAATTCGTTAGCGATTGTTGTTGTTTTTCTTTCTGCGGAAATTCTTTCCACCATTATTACCGTTTCCACCACGGTTGTTCTCTTTGCTCTGAGTAAAGTTAGGAGTCAATTCACGTTTTCCGTAAACTTCTCCACGACAAATCCATACTTTGATACCCAGCAAACCAACTTTTGTCAAAGCTTCAGTATGACAATAGTCGATATCTGCGCGGAAAGTATGCAATGGAGTACGTCCTTCCTTGTACATTTCAGAACGTGCCATTTCAGCGCCATTCAAACGACCTGAAATCAACACCTTTACACCTTCAGCTCCCATACGCATTGTATTGGCAATAGCCATCTTAATAGCGCGACGGTAAGCAATTTTTCCTTCAACCTGGCGAGCGATGTTGTTAGCAACAATCACAGCGTCCAGTTCCGGTCTCTTCACTTCGAAGATATTAATCTGGATATCTTTGTCGGTGATCTTCTTCAATTCCTCTTTCAGTTTATCAACTTCCTGACCACCTTTACCAATGATAATACCTGGGCGAGCAGTACATACAGTAATTGTCACCAATTTCAGAGTACGTTCAATTACGATTCTTGAAACGCTGGCTTTTGCAAGTCTGGCATTCAGATATTTACGAATTTTGCTGTCTTCCAACAAAGCATCACCATAATTCTTGCCACCGTACCAGTTAGAATCCCATCCTCTGATAATTCCTAAACGGTTGCTTATCGGATTTACTTTCTGTCCCATCTAGTCTTTAATTTTTATCATTAGTATTCTTAGAATCAACGAACAAAGTCACATGATTTGAACGCTTGCGAATTCTGTAACCTCTACCCTGTGGAGCCGGTCTCATCCTTTTCAAGGTTGCTCCCCCGTCAACATAAATCTTAGTTACAAACAATTCACCGTCATCAGCCTTACGTTCGTTTTTCTGTTCCCAGTTAGCAATAGCAGAGCGTAACAATTTTTCCACTCTTGCAGAAGCTTCTTTAGAAGAAAACTTCAATACACCAAGTGCTCTATTCACTTCCATACCGCGAATCATGTCAGCCACGAGACGCATCTTACGCGGAGAAGTAGGCACATTTTGCAATTTTGCAAAATACATGGTTTTAAGGGCTTCTTTTCTTTTTTCAGCCGATATTTTTTTTCTTGCTCCCATTATTTATTACTTTATTATTTCAAATAAGCGTCCTGTTATTATTTTTTCTTGTTACCAGCGTGTCCACGGAAAGTACGTGTTGGAGCAAATTCTCCCAACTTATGACCAACCATGTTTTCAGTAACGTAAACAGGAATAAATTTGTTACCGTTATGAACTGCAATAGTATGCCCTACGAAATCAGGCGAAATCATTGAAGCTCTAGCCCATGACTTAACAACTGACTTCTTGCCGCTTTCATTCATAGCGAGCACTTTCTTTTCCAGTTTTACATTAATATATGGACCTTTTTTTAATGAACGACTCATAAATTACTCAATTAATCAGTTGTTATTACTTTCTTCTTTCAATAATGTACTTAGAAGACTGTTTCTTAGGTGCTCTTGTCTTCAAGCCCTTAGCATACAATCCAGTACGTGATCTTGGGTGACCTCCTGACTGACGTCCTTCACCACCACCCATTGGGTGATCAACAGGGTTCATAACAACACCACGGTTATGAGGACGACGTCCCAACCAACGTGAACGACCTGCCTTACCAGAAGCTTCCAAAGCGTGGTCTGAATTACCAACGCTACCGATAGTAGCTTTACAAGCACTCAAAATCTTTCTTACTTCACCTGAAGGCAATTTAATCACACAGTATTTTCCTTCACGAGAAGTCAACTGAGCAAAGTTACCAGCCGATCTTACCAAAGCAGCACCCTGTCCTGGACGTAATTCGATATTGTGAATTACAGTACCAACTGGGATGTTTTCAAGTGGAAGCGCATTACCAATCTCAGGCGCCGCATTCACACCAGACATCAAAGTGCTACCTACCTGCAATCCATTAGGAGCAATGATATATCTTTTTTCACCATCAGCATAGAACAACAGAGCGATACGAGCGGAACGGTTCGGATCGTATTCGATTGTCTTAACAACTGCTGGAACACCGTCTTTGTTTCTCTTGAAGTCAATCAAACGGAATTTTCTCTTATGACCGCCACCTAAGTAACGCATGGTCATTTTACCTACATGGTTACGACCACCACTAGCGCGCTTACCATATACAAGAGATTTCTCTGGTACCGATGCAGTAATTTCTTCAAAAGTACCAATAATTTTGTGTCTCTGCCCCGGTGTTGTGGGCTTAAATTTACGTACTGCCATCTTTTATTTAAATATTGCTATAAAAATCAATAGTATCACCTTCTTTCAATGTAACGATAGCTTTCTTGTAAGCATTTGTACGTCCATTGATAAGACCTGATTTAGTATAACGGCTTTTGTTCTTACCTGCATAGCGGATAGTATTTACATCCACAACAGTCACGTTATACAAAGCTTCGATTTCACTCTTAATCTGTAATTTGTTAGCTTCAGGACGAACAATAAATCCAAAACGGTTGAATTTTTCAGATACTGCCGTCATTTTTTCTGTAACCAACGGTTTAATAATCATTCCCATTTTACTTCAGCCTCCTTTAATTATTTAACTAAGGTTTCCTCGATAGCTTTCAATGCACTCTCTGTTACAACAAGAGTTTCTGCGTTCAATACCGAGTAAGTATTCAGCGCAGAAGCAATTGCTAGATTTGTACGCTCTAAGTTACGAGCAGACAAATATACATTTTTATTTGCTTCTGGCAAAACCATAAGCAGCTTTTTACCAGCCACTTTCAGATTATTCACAACATTTACAAATTCTTTAGTCTTAGGAGCTTCGAACACGAAATCTTCTACCACTACAATGTTGTTTGCCTGAGCTTTATAAGCCAATGCAGACTTACGAGCCAACGCTTTTACTTTCTTGTTCAATTTGAACCAGTAGTCACGTGGTTTAGGACCAAACACACGAGCACCACCTACCAACAGCGGAGAGTTGATGTCACCACGACGAGCACCACCACCGCCTTTCTGACGGCCTAATTTACGAGTAGAACCACTGATTTCGCTTCTTTCTTTAGACTTGTGAGTTCCCTGGCGCTGATTAGCCATGTACTGCTTTACATCTAGATAGATAGCGTGATCATTCGGAGTGATTCCGAAGATAGCCTCATTCAAAGCAACCTTTCTTCCGGTGTCTTCACCCTTGATATTTAATACGTTAACTTCCATCATTTCTCAATTATTACGATTGAACCTTTGCATCCCGGAACAGAACCCTTGATCAAAAGCAAGTTATGCTCTGGAATTACTTTTAATACCTGTAAGTTTTGAGTAGTAACTCTTTCACCACCCATGTGTCCGCCCATGCGCATTCCTTTGAACACTTTTGCTGGGTAAGAACAAGCACCAATAGAACCCGGTTTACGAGCGCGGTTGTGCTGACCGTGAGTAGTCTGGCCTACACCACCGAAACCATGACGTTTTACAACACCCTGGAATCCCTTACCCTTAGAAGTTCCCACAACATCTACATAAGTAGCGTCATTGAACAATTCAACGGTAATAGTGTCACCTAAATTCAATTCCTCTGAGAAATCTTTGAACTCGGCCAAGTGTCTCTTTGGAGTTACTCCAGCTTTCTTAAAGTGACCCATCAACGGTTTAGTAGTGTGCTTTTCCTTCATGTCCTGGAAACCTACCTGAACAGCTGCATAGCCATCTTTTTCTACTCTGAGTAACTACACAAGGACCAGCTTCGATAACAGTGCATGGTACATTCTTACCATCAGCACTGAAAACGGATGTCATTCCGATTTTCTTTCCTAATAATCCTGGCATTTCAGTTAATTTTTTAATGATTAAACTTTAATTTCTACTTCTACTCCACTTGGCAATTCCAATTTCATCAAAGCGTCTACTGTCTTTGCAGTTGAGCTATAGATGTCAATCAGTCTCTTATAAGAAGACAATTCGAACTGTTCGCGTGACTTCTTGTTAACGAAAGTCGAACGGTTTACAGTGAAGATACGTTTGTGTGTTGGCAATGGAATAGGACCGCTAACGATAGCGCCTGTAGCCTTCACAGTTCTTACAATCTTTTCTGCAGACTTGTCTACCAAGTTGTGATCGTAAGATTTCAGTTTAATTCTGATTTTCTGACTCATTGTTTAAATTTGATTAGAAATTTATTTATAAGATGAAGCATGAGGGCTAAGAGTCATTCGCTAGCCCTCATAGGCTTCAAGATAATTCTTTATTATACCAAGTCTACGCGACCTTTAACTTCTTCCAATACAGTCTTAGCGATTGAGCTAGATACCTGTGCATGGTGATCATAAGTCATTGAAGAAGTAGCACGACCTGAAGTAATAGTACGCAAAGCAGTTACATAACCGAACATTTCAGCCAATGGAACCATTGCTTTCACAATACGAGCACCTGAACGGCTTGTTTCCATACCTTCTACCTGACCACGACGTCTGTTCAAGTCACCGATAACATCACCCATGTTTTCTTCTGGAGTTACTACTTCCAGTTTCATGATAGGCTCCATCAAAACAGGACCAGCCTTAGCACAAGCATTCTTGTAAGCTTGGATAGCACAGATTTCAAATGACAACTGGTCAGAGTCAACCGGATGGAATGAACCATCTTTCAAGACTACTTTCAGTGAATCAAGCGGATAACCTGCCAAGATACCATTCTTCATTGCAGTTGCAAAACCTTTCTGGACTGAAGGGATAAATTCCTTAGGAACGTTACCACCTTTCACTTCATCGATAAACTGCAAACCACCCTGCTTAAAGTCTTCATCAACTGGACTGATAGTTACGATGATATCAGCAAACTTACCACGACCACCAGACTGTTTCTTGTAAACCTCACGCAATTCAACTGGCTTAGTGATAGCTTCTTTGTAGCTAACCTGAGGACGTCCCTGATTACATTCTACTTTGAATTCACGCTTCAAACGGTCGATGATGATATCCAAGTGAAGCTCACCCATACCTGAAATAACAGTCTGCCCTGTCTGTTCGTCAGTTTTAACTGTAAATGTTGGGTCTTCTTCAGCCAACTTAGCCAAACCGTTAGACAGTTTATCCAAGTCTTTCTGAGTTTTAGGTTCAACAGCGATACCGATAACAGGATCTGGGAAGTCCATAGATTCAAGAACAATAGGAGCAGTTTCATCACACAAAGTATCACCTGTACGGATATCTTTGAAACCAACACCTGCACCAATATCACCAGCACCAATCACTTCAACAGGATTCTGCTTGTTTGAGTGCATCTGGAACAAACGTGATACACGTTCTTTCTTACCAGAGCGAGTGTTGTAAATATAAGAACCAGCTTCTACTTTACCTGAATAAACACGGAAGAAAGTCAAACGACCAACATAAGGGTCAGTAGCAATCTTAAATGCCAAAGCTGAAGTTTTTTCATCTTCGCTAGGCTTACGGTCTTCTTCAGCACCTGTATCAGGATTAGAACCTATGATGTTTGGAGTATCCAATGGTGAAGGCAAGAAAGCACAAACGTAATCCAGCAAAGTCTGAACACCTTTGTTTTTAAATGAAGAACCACACAACATAGGAACAATTTCCATCTTAAGAGTTGCAGCACGCAAAGCACGCAAGATTTCTTCATCAGTGATAGTTGAAGGATCTTCAAAGAATTTTTCCATCAACACTTCATCAAATTCAGCTACTTTTTCAAGCATCTTTTCTCTCCACTCGTTGGCTTCATCAACCAAGTTTGCAGGGATATCTTCCAAGCTATAATCAGCACCCATTGTTTCATCATGCCACAAAATAGCTTTCATCTTAATCAAGTCAACAACTCCCTTGAAGTTTTCTTCTGCACCGATAGGAATTTCAATAGGACATGGATTAGCCCCCAATACATCCTTCATCTGGCGAACTACCTCGAAGAAGTCTGCACCCGAACGGTCCATTTTGTTTACATAACCAATACGTGGTACATTGTATTTGTCAGCCTGACGCCATACAGTTTCAGACTGTGGTTCAACACCACCTACCGCACAGTATGTAGCAACAGCACCATCAAGAACACGCAATGAACGTTCTACTTCAGCAGTAAAGTCAACGTGCCCCGGAGTGTCAATCAAGTTGATTTTATATTTGTTGCCGCTGTAAATCCAATAAGTTGTTGTTGCAGCAGAAGTAATAGTAATACCGCGTTCCTGCTCCTGAGCCATCCAGTCCATTGTAGCTGAACCGTCATGAGTTTCACCGATTTTGTGAGTCAGACCTGTATAGAACAAAATACGTTCTGAAGTAGTAGTCTTTCCAGCATCGATGTGAGCCATAATACCGATATTACGGGTCAAATGCAAATCGTTTTTAGCCATTTTAGTTCCTTCTTATTATATATTAAATACTTGATTAGAATCTGAAGTGAGCGAATGCACGGTTAGCTTCAGCCATACGGTGCATATCTTCTTTACGTTTGAAGGCACCACCCTGTTCATTATAGGCGTCAAGAATTTCAGCAGCCAATTTATCAGCCATTGACTTACCACCGCGTTTACGAGCGAAAGCAATCAAGTTCTTCATTGAGATTGACTCTTTGCGGTCAGGACGAATTTCAGTAGGAACCTGGAAAGTAGCACCACCGATACGGCGAGATTTTACTTCCAACTGAGGAGTTACATTATCTAATGCTTTTTTCCAAACTTCCAATGCAGATGATTCTTCGTTAGGAAGTTTAGTTTCAACTGTTTTCAATGCATTGTAGAAGATTTCATAAGAAGTGTTCTTCTTTCCATCATACATCAGATGGTTTACGAACTTAGAAACCTTCTGATCGTTGAATACTGGATCCGGGAGGATCACACGTTTTTTTGGTTTTGCTTTTCTCATTTTGTCTGATAATAATGTTTAGTTTGGGGCTGCATCTCTGTTTGCTTCAACACTTCCACCGAAGTATTTACTCAACCTTAAAGCTTTTCCAACAAACCAAAACGGATTTAAATAGTTTTTTTCTAAAAAAGGATTGTACTCAGCTAAGTATTACTTTTTGCCTTTTCCTGCTGGAGCTGCCTGTCCTGGTTTTGGACGCTTAGCACCGTACTTAGAACGTCTCTGTGTACGACCAGCTACACCTGCTGTATCCAATGTACCACGAACAATGTGATAACGTACACCTGGAAGGTCTTTCACACGACCACCACGAACCAATACGATTGAGTGTTCCTGCAAGTTGTGTCCTTCTCCTGGGATATATGAGTTAACTTCCTTAGAGTTTGTCAGACGCACACGAGCAACTTTACGCATTGCTGAGTTAGGTTTCTTAGGGGTTGTAGTGTAAACACGTACACAAACGCCACGTCTCTGAGGGCATGAGTCCAATGCAGGTGATTTACTCTTATCAACCAAAACCGTTCTTCCTTTTCTTACTAACTGTTGAATAGTAGGCATTTTGTTTGATTTTTAATTGTTATATATTTTAATTTTACTGTTTTTCCAATCCTTAGCGAAATAATACATTTCGGGTTGCAAAATTACAAATAACTTTTTAATAGGCAAACTGTTTTAGAACAAAAAAAGCCCACTTCCCTGAAAAAGATGGGAAATGGGCTACAGAATTCTTTTTTTATACTTTTTTAAGCTTCTCCTTTAAAGTCACTCAATGGAGGTACAAATGTTTTATTTTCATTCTGCACCTGTTCTTCTGGCATGCGGATGGCTCCAAAATTGCTTTCATATTTTGCGATATTATCCTGAAGAGCATACATCAGTCGTTTTGCATGTTCTGGAGTCATCACAATACGTGACTGGACACCTGCCTTAGGGATACCTGGCATGATGCGTACAAAGTCGATAATAAATTCTGAAGTGGAGTGAGTCAAGATAGCCAAGTTTGCATAAGTTCCCTGTGCTACTTCTTCTTTCAGCTCAATCTGAAGCTGATTATTGTTGTTTTCGTTTTCCATGATAATTAAGTTTAAATTTATTTCAGTTAATCTTACGGACGGCAAAAGTAAAAAAGAAAATACGTTTTCCAAGCGTTTTCCATAAAAAAAATCGATTTTATCTAGTTAATGTTATATTTTAACGCCCTCTACCCACTTGTATCATCTTCATCTGCGAATCCTCCCACAACATCTTCACTACTTGACTTTAACCTTAACAAGAATTCATGGAACTCTCCGGTATTATTTAAGAAACTGCAAAGATGACTCCTCCCTACCAAACCTATCTCCACCGTTAATCAACAAAAAAATTTCATCTGTCGAGTATAACTGCGCCCAGCCACCCCACAGATGAAACCTTTCATTAATCGCCATTAATACGTGTCCAGCGACACACCACCTGCAATACAAGAAGAAAAAGGCTCATACCACAAGTTCTTATTTCGTAAAAATACATAATAATCTGACAAAAACCAAATTAATTCATCTATTTTTATGAATTTCCCCTATCTTATTGTAGAGTATCGGTTTATCTCATCTATCCCCCCCCTTTAATTACAAGGAGCAAAGCGTAACTTATATTGCAAATTCTTTTGTGCTACTCGATAGACAGGCAATGTATCTACATCCTGACCGCAACTTGCATTTCCCACTCCACGCAGAGTTGCATCTAAATGCAATACAATATACGGACGACGTACCAATTCCCACATGTGATTACAATTCATCAAATCCTCATCGGTGTAGCGAAGAGCAGAGAATGACACCTTTCCTTCTGTCAGAATCTGTACCCCTTTACCCGAAGCATCGGTCATTTTCAATTCACGAAGCCCCTCACGGTTACCCATAGACTGAGGTTTTACATATTCTTCTTTCATACCTTCTACCGTATCGGTATATCGCCCTACCATACATCCATCTTTACGGTCTGAATAATTTTCCCAAGGACCAAATGCATAATAGTCTAAATGCTCCAGAGATGGATTTACAGCGCAGACTAAGCCACAGCGACGCAAATCGGCTATATGAGGTGCCAAGATTACTTCCATGTCCATGTATCCAGCTTTGGTGAAAGTGTAAGTTATATAGGTATCACACAAGCTGCCTTTACGTTGTGAGGTTACCACTACCCTACCTTTTTCCTTTACATAAGAGCAGGTTCCTTTTTCTTCCATTCCATTGGTCACCTTAGTAAAACGGTCATTCTCAATCCAGCGATGATTATCAAATTCAAAACCTTTTCCATCTGCCACAAAAGGAACTCCCTGCAGTATAAATTCTACCATTTTACCAGTATTCTGGTCAAACACTGCAGTCAGAGTCTTGCCTACAATAGACAAATTGCCATTTTCTTCCTTCACTTCATACTGTTCTTTCACTCTTTTACGAGTTGCTGGCTCTTTCATTCCAGAACGCGCCACCACTTCATATTGCTGTTGCGCCACCACATGACTAGCTTTAGCCCACACATTAGCATCCACAGCACAAATATATAAGTTCAGCATCACTTCATCTCCATTTTTCTCAGCATCCGACAAATCAACCTCCTTCACCTTCAAAGTCAAATCAACCGAAGCGTCTGGTGTTACATTCGGCAAGCGCAAGCTATCCACAGTCTGTACTTTTCCATTCTTCAGTACTTTCCAACGAAGATAGAAATTACCTAAAGAAATAAAATCATAAGTATTCTTCAGCCTTATATTTACTTCATCTAATTTGGAATCCGCTCCCAAGTATTCAAAATGCACATATTGATAGGCAGCCTTAACCTCTTTCAATTTTGGAGATTCTTCACGAGTGGCTGGAATAATTCCGTTAGAACAGAAATTGCCCTGATGAGGACCTGGAAAATCATAACCAGTATGTAGTTTGTAGATTCCTTTCTTGATTTCATGAGGTTCATAGATAGCTTGGTCTACCCAGTCCCAAATAGCACCACCAATCGTAGTGCTGCTACTTTCAATGCTATTCCAATATTCTTTCAAGTTACCAATAGCATTACCCATACCATGAGCATATTCACAAATAAACATCGGCTTATCAAAAGAGTTTACATGCTCGTCCATCCATGCCATCCCCGGATACATTTTTGAATAAAGGTCGCTAAAACGGTTACCCCCAAATGCTTTACCATCACGCGTACCTTCATAATGAACCGGACGGCTGTCGAGGGCTTTCGCTGCGTCATAACATGCCCGGAAATTGCTGCCCCCACCTGCTTCATTACCCAAACTCCAGAAAATAACCGACGGATGATTACGGTCGCGCAAAACCATACGGTCTATACGGTCAACAAATGATGGAATCCAAGAAGGCATATCACTGATTGATTGGTTAGCATGGTCCTCCAAATCAGCTTCATCCATAGTATACAAACCATAATAATCAAACATAGCATACATCTTGGCTGCATTAGGATAATGTGAAGTACGAATGGTATTGATATTATTCTGTTTCATCAAGGTCACATCACGCAACATCGACTCTGTAGTCACCGCACGGCCAAACTCCGGATGTGAGTCATGGCGGTTCACACCTTTAAAGAAGACTCTCTGACCGTTGATATATACCAACGAACCTTTTATCTCTATATCTCTAAAGCCATATTTGGTAGAAAAAGCCATTTCATCTTTTCCTTTTTCACGCTGCACCACACGTACCGTATATAAATTAGGTGTTTCGGCAGTCCACAAAGAAAGATTCTTCAAACTAAAAGTCGCTGAGGTATTAACCTTTTGAATCTTTTCTGTGAAGATAACCATCTGACTTGATTCCGACAACAATTTTCCATCGGGAGTCCACAGACTCACCACCACTTCCTTCTTACCTGACTGCTTACTGCGGTTATCCAATGTAAAATCAACCTTCATTGTTCCACTCTGGTAACGATCAGCAGCGTCTAAACTAGAGGTAATATAGTGATCACGTACAGCAACCATTGGAGTACGATATAAATAAACATCACGGAAAATACCGCTCATGCGGAACATATCTTGACATTCCAAGTAAGAGCCGTCTGACCATCGGAAAACTTGAACAGCCAACTTATTCTTTCCCACTTTCAAATAAGGAGTCAAGTCAAATTCAGCCACATTGTTCGCCCCCTGAGAATAACCTACATACTTACCATTTAGATAAACAAAAGCCGCACTATAGATACCACCAAAATGAATGAATGTACGCTGTTGTTTCCAAACTTCAGGAAGTTCAAAGAACCGCACATACGAGCCTACCGGATTAATTCCATAATTGGCACCACCATCATTAAAACCTTTACGCGCATCAATAAAAGGAGGCACATTGGCATGAGGATACTCCACATTGGCATAAATCGGGCGGTCATATCCTTGCATTTCCCAGTTAGAAGGAACCGGAATAGTTTTCCATTCCGAAACATCATAATCCACCTTATAGAAATCGAGTGGACGCTCAGAAGGTTGTGACACAAAATGAAAAAACCAATCGCCATTCAGCAGCTGAACATTAGAACTGTTGCAGTCCACCCATGGAGTACGATAAAACTCTCTATCATCCAACATCTCTTTTTCAGTAGCATAAGGAATGAAAGTAGCATGTCCAGGCTCCTTGTTTTCCGCAAACATAGTTTCATCTTCCCAATATACCTTTTCACGATTCAGATACTTGGCTTGCAAGTTGTTCGGCAACGACATTTTACTGACACGAATCTTAAAATACGTATCCGGCTTACTTCCACTTCTTTTAGCATTTACTAAAGAAAAAATACCATTGGAACTACATGAAAGCATCAATTCCGGACTGTTGGTAGGAATAATTTGAAACCATTCCCCTTTCTTGCGAACCACCCACAACTGAGATTCATCTGAACCATTATTTTCAGCAACCCCTAAAGAACGAGCTGTAGTAGCATGGAGAGCCTTGTTGACAAACGGATTGATAAACCGGAAACTGCCCGACAAATCACTAACAGCCCATTGCTGACTCTTATCATTTGAATCATCATTCAACAGCAATGGTTGGTCACCCTCAGTTCCATAACCAACAGCCTTACCATCACAACTATACGGCAATAAATTATACAACTTATCCTTCGCAAACTTCACTTGCGCTTGAAGTCCTAAAAGACAGCACGTCAAAAGTCCTGTCAAAACAATACATAAACGTAGTTTCATACTTAGTCTATTTTTAAATTATTAATTTTCAGCAAGCAAACTAAACAAAGATAGCTGCACCTTGCCTCACCCACTCCCCTACCGGGACAGTGAACCAACAAGAAGCAGCTATCAAAAAGTTACTTTTCCACATAATCACAATCTATTGAAGTTTCTCAAATATCTTCCATTATAAGGTTCGCCATACAATAATATCAAAGTAAAAGACTATACTTACAATAAAATCATACAGTAAAAAACTGCTTGTCTATGCAGATAAATCCGTATAGGCAAGCAGTTTTAGAATATGTATCTATCTCGACCTACTCTATCATTATTTCATCAAGATATATTCTTGAAGGCTGTCCTGGACGTACATGATCTAAAGGGCATCTACCAGGCACTTCAAAAGAGATACGCACATACCGTGCTTTCACCGTTTCAAACTGCACCTTCAAATCCTCAATGAAGTTTCCTTCCTTAAATATTTCGTTATCTGTATAGACCAATTCTCCTACATTTGCAAAGTTAATATTATCCGATGAAATTTCCACACAAACACGACGAGGTTTATGTACTCCCATACCATAATTAGTCACACAACCTATAACACACTGACTTAGTATAGTCTCTTTTCCTAAATCAAGTGTCACGTCAAAAGGTTCAAGCAAAGCTCCAGTATACCATTCGAAATCTGTTTGCTTGAGACTTCCTCTCAATCCATTGACTAATACCTCCATACCTCTCTGTGCTTTCACTAAAGGTTTGGCTGTAGCCTTATTCCATTTCAATGGAAGCACCAATACCTTACCTGCCTGACTTCCCTGCTTGAAAGTAGCCGCTTTTATTGTTGTATTTCCTGTCACCACAAGTTCTTCTTTATATAAAGCAGAAGTACTAACTGGTTCTGTTCCATCCAAAGTATATCGAATCTCTACATCGGGGCGTTCACACTCCAGTTTCACTCGTAACTGTCCCAATGAATCATCATACACAATATGCTGAATATTGTACATGGCCTTTGAGTATACAACACCTTTATTGTCTAGATGAACCAAGTAATTATCCAAACCATCTAAAAAAATATTCCAATCTTTATATCCTTTTGGCGCCCACACAAGTTCTGCTAAAGCAGCCAAGCGAGGGAATACTTGATAGAACACATCAGCAGGTTTATCACAGAATTCAGTCCACATACTAGCCTGTACTCCCATCAGCAAAGACTCATATTCCGGTTTCCAATTATCCTGTATCGGTTCATACATATAAAGGTCTTTCAAAGTATTGTTCCCAAAATAAGTCAGAGGTTCGAACCACTGTGGTCCTTGATAACGTATCAAATAAGCAATCCGTGCCGGTGTCATTACGAAACGATGCCCTTGCCGGGCTGCCTTTAAAGCAGCAGTACCTAGACCTTGCCATCCAAAGACAATCACATCCTTCGGCAATTTGGTATTGGTTAGTTCATCCCATCCCATAACCTCCTTACCTTTACTTCTGACATAATCACTCATACGCCCCATAAAGTATCCCTGCAACGCTTCTTCATCGGTCAAATGTTCTTTTCTGATACGAGTCTGGCAAAGCGGACATTTCTTCCAGTTATTTTTATTTGCTTCATCCCCCCCTAAATGAATATAACGCGAAGGAAATAAATCAATAACTTCATCAAGTACCCCTTTCAAGAACTTAAAGGAATTTTCATTGCCGGCACAAAAAATAACTTCAGCATTATTTCCTCCTAGTCCGGGCAACACACCTATAAAATGATCAACAACAGGACAAGCCAACTCCGGATATGCTGCCAATGCTGCATTTGAATGGGCAGGAATATCTATTTCAGGAATCACCTCCACCTGTCTTTGCACCGCATAAGCTATCACCTCCTTCATTTCCTCTTGCGTATAATAGCCTCCTATAGTAGCCGTTTCTCCTTTCTCCGGATTTCTACGGTTTGGGAAAGGCAAGTTCTGACGGTCCACTCTCCAAGCTCCCACTTCTGTAAGACGAGGATATTTCTTGATTTCTAATCGCCAACCATTATCATCAGTCAGATGTAGATGCAACTTATTCAACTTCAACATTGCCATGCAGTCTATCATCCGGAGTAAATCTTCTTTCGGCATAAAAAAGCGTGCCACATCCAACATAAAGCCACGGTAAGCAAAACGAGGCTCATCTTTCACCTTCATTACAGGCAAGTTCCATTCTGACTTCTCCAGCCTTCCCCCTTCAATCGTTGCAGGAAGCATCAACCTTAAACTTTGCAATGCATAAAAAAAGCCTCTATTATCTGCAGCCTTTATCTGTATCCTATCAGATGTTATATCCATTTCATAGGCTTCTTCTTTCATTGTATCATCCTCTACCAAACAGATAGCTCCACTAGAGCTATTACTTATACTTATCCGAGGAGTAAATCCGGCAGGTACGGTAAATAAAGAAGAAAACCAATCTGCAACAAATCTCTGCCGCTCTGAAGATATAGAAATCACAGTGTTGGGGCTCAGGGAAAAATACCCTGAACCCTTCTCTACCTCCAACATTTTAGGTACAACTCTGGCTTCCTTATATGTGACACCATCACTACAAGATACTATCAATCCACTTACAGCCAATAGACTACTGCAGATTATTGTATTTAAAAGAACTTTCATTCCCATCATTCTTTATCACGATCTAAAGAAAAGCGTACCGGATCGTCATACTGCTCCTGCAATTTCAACATTTGCTCTTTCAAGTCTTTCACTACAAGCTCAAGTTCACTTTGACCATACAGGTTATGTAATTCATTCGGGTCATTTTTTAAATCATACAGTTCCCACTTATCTATATCATTATAGAAATGCATCAATTTATATCTGTTTGTGCGTACTCCATAATGACGCTTCACCATGTGTTCTGCCGGATACTCATAATAATGATAATATAAAGATGTGCGCCAGTCTTCCGGATGTTCACCTCTCAGCAAAGGAAGCAAAGACACCCCATGCATATCCTCTGGCACCTCAGCACCTGCCAGTTCAAGGAAGGTAGGTCCATAGTCAATATTCTGAACCATCTCTGTCACATCACCTCTGCGGTCAAAACCTTTAGGCAGACGCATGATAAGTGGAGTATGGAATGATTCTTCATACATGAAACGCTTATCAAACCATCCATGCTCTCCCATATAGAATCCTTGGTCGGAAGTATATACAACCAATGTATTATCCAGTAATCCTTTTTCTTTCAAATAATCCAATACTCTTCCCACATTATCATCCAAAGACTTCACGGTTTTCATGTAATCACGCATATAACGTTGGAACTTCCATTCGGCCAACTCTTTTCCTTGCGGACTCTTCTTATAGAAGTCAGCAATGATCGGACCATAGAATTTATCCCATGCAGCACGTTGTCCTTCATCCATGCGTCCCAGGAATTTTTCATACAGACTCTTTAGACGAGTTTCCTTGTCTGGGCGCAACATCTTCAAGTCATAAATCATATCCATATCCTTCACGATACTCATTTCCTGAGCAGCTGCAGCAGGACGTCCTTCATAGTCATCATAGAATGTTTCAGGAAGAGGGAAAGTCTTGTCTTCATACAATGCCAGATTACAAGTGTCCGCCATCCAGTTTCGGTGAATAGCCTTATGATGAATCAGCAAGCAGAATGGCTTCGACTCATCACGTTTATTCTCCATCCAGTCAATGGCATCGTCTGTTATAATATTAGTAATGTATCCATGCTTCTGAATAGTATCATTCTGCTGAGTAATAAAGTCTGGATTATAATAGTCACCTTGTCCCGGAACAATCTGCCAATAGTCAAACCCGCTAGGCAAACTTTCCAAATGCCATTTTCCAATGACTGCAGTCTGATATCCTGCTTTTCTGAGAAGTTTAGGGAAAGTCTGCTGTGCACTGTCAAACACACAAGTTGTATTGTCGAAGAACTTGTTTCCACACGAATGCTTTCCGGTAATCATGCAAGCTCTACTAGGCCCACTCAATGAATTTGCCACAAAACTATTTGTAAAGCGCACTCCATCAGCAGCAATACGGTCCAGATTAGGAGTTTCCATATACCGGGTATCATAGCAGCTCATCATCTGTGCCGTATGATCATCCGTCATAATGTACACTATATTATAAGGACGTATTTCGTCCTGATGTTTCTGCTGGCAAGCAGAATTTACAGTTGTCAAAGCGACACAACTCACCACTGGGTAAAAAAACTTTGTACTTATCATGTCTTTATTGTTAAAATTATTAATTCAACTCATCTATAACCGACTTAAGCAACGATTTAGGGTGGCTTATCGTAACATCCGTAGCCAAATCCCACGACATTATCCCTTCAATATTCTGTTCTATCACATAACGGGTTTTTCTCGCAATCGTCTTCTGACCGTTAAAGATATACTTTTTCCCCTTATAAACCACCTCATCAGTCTCATTATCTACAATTAAACCATCCTTAACAAAATCCCAGTAAGAGGCGGTACCTTGCCTATGTTCTTCCGAACCATAAAATGGTAATCCCAATACCAATTTATCTTTCGATATCCCATATTGAACAGCAGTCTCAGCTTCCTTTACATAAATCTCATAAGGGAATCTCTCAGGACTCGGACCATAACATTGTAACGAAATATGGTCTGTTGCTTTAATAGCCTCCTGACTGATTTTATAATATAAAGGATGTAAAGAAACAGACAAAATCTTTTCATTTCCTATCACCTCGCGAAGTTTCACAATTGTTTTACTATAATTATCAAATTCAGTAGAATTCAAAGGCCATTCAAAGTCTAAGTCCACTCCATCAAAATCATACTTTTCAATCAGCCTCTTAACATTTTTGGCAAAATCATTCCGATAGAGCTCATTTTCACACATTGTCTTCCAGTCGCCCGAAGCAATACCAACACGAATCTTGGTATGTGGATTGGCAACTTCATTTTTCACCCGCTGCAATAAATCCACCCAAGTATGAGAATCTTTTCCCCACTTTTCTCCATCATCAAATTTCCAATAAGCCAAAGTCTTGCTCATATTCCAGGAAGAGAAATCCAAACCACGAACTTTAATTTTACTGATTTCACCCTCAGATAAAGCCAAACTATTAAAGAACACTTCATCCATTCCAGCACGAACTTGTGAACCCACCCACATCGGAGTACGTACATAAGGAAGTTTATCTGTTAAAGAAGTCAAGTCACTTGCCACCTTCTTCCCATTGATATATAAATGAGTCCCTTTATTGTTAGCTGTTGAACTATAAGTCAACGCAACGTGCACCCATTTCTTCGTTTGAAAATCAGAAGCAACCAGTTTCACCTGTCGATTGTCCACTTCAAACACAAACTCACCCAGCTGATTTCCCTCTTTAAAAGCAATCTTGTTTTTAGTATTCTCCTTCTTAAACAGACAAGCCCCTTTTGTCCAGTCCGTAATAAAGAGCCATGCCCCAAAGGTAAACTGAGGGTATTTCCCCGCATTATCATCCCCCCATATAGCCGGAGTATGCAAAAGATCATTCCCCGCATTCATCTCACCAGTTCCATCAAACAAGATCACTCCATTTCTACCTTGAAATTCAGTAATTACCGTAGTACCACCACTAAAGGATGCACTATTATCCGGAATTTCATAATAAAGACTTCCATCAGGATAAGGATTAATGCCTAATATAATCAAATCATTACAAACATTCATACTCTCCGCACTAATGCGCCCTATTTCCAAGAAGTTATTGCGGACATATGAACTCACAATTTTATTATGAGAATTCGTTATAGGAGGAGACATTTGATCCTGTCCTACTGATATTCCTCCTTCATTTTTACAAGCACATAATGCTAATGCACACAATATATAACCTACCTTTTTCATTTCGTAAGTTGCTTTTAACTTATTATTAAATAAGCCCACATAATTACATTATCAATCAAATTGTAATTATGTGAGCTTTTCTTTCATTTATATATCACCTCACAATACCTATCAATAACCAAAGTTATTATCTGTAATCCCAGGATTTGCATCCCTTTCAGAATCAGGTATTGGCAACAGCAAATTCATTTTCAGAAAATTATCATCCAAATTACCACTATTGTAAATACGATCTGTCCATCTCTGAGATGAAGAATAATAATATTTATCAGATGCCTTAGTAATATCATGATGATTATGATACTCTAATGCTTCTTTCAAGAATTTTACTCCCTTCAAACGTATCATATCATACATAGAAGGTTCTCCAAATAATTCAAAAATTCTTTCAAAATACAATTTTTCACGTACTTTCTCCTGAGACATGCCATCCAACCAAGCCTTAGGCTCACCGGTATTTTCTCCCCCCTGTGATTCTCTTGCACGTTTCAAGACCTCTTCAGCCAGCTCAATAGCCTTAGTAGTACTCCCCAGTTCGTTATAGGTATCCGCCATCAGAAGCAACATCTCTGCATAACGATACACCATCAAATTCTTATGACTGGCAGTACCCTGCTGCGACTGGTCATACATTTTGGCATGAGCCGGCCATGCATTTTGGCTACCTGATTCTGCAAAATATTTACGAACATTACGAAGAGCTTTGACTTTAGCTACTTCTTGAGCACTAGTACCCGAAGAAGCAGTCAACTTTTCGAGATAGTCTAAACTTGGGTTAGTTGGATTTTCAAACTTATCGTAAGGCAGACGGGTTACATAAATCCTTGGTTCAACATTCTTACCACCCTTAGAAATTGAATCATATACATACTTCATTTTACCATTAGGCATTTTTATTGAATCCAATACCACACGATAGGTAATATATGGATACAAATAAACAGAATCATTTGCAGATAATTTATCACCAACCTGAAGCTTTGGTTCTTTTTGATTATTTCCTTTACGTGCCCTATGAGCCGTTAGATAAGTGGCGGCTATACGTGGATCACCAGGATAAGTTCCTTGATGCAGATCATAAGCGGCTTTAGTCGCACGATAAGTGCTCCAGTTTACTCCTGTTGTTGAAGCAGTTGGAGAAAAACGATTACTTGCGCGATTGAAACAACTAGACGAAGTCACACTAAAGTTAATCTGGAAAATTGATTCAGGAGAATTATTTACCCATTCTCCGAACAAACCCGCAAAATTCTTATCCAACTGATAAACATGAGAATTATAAACTTCATCAAACATCTTCTTTGCCCTTTCTAGGTTTTCAGGTTTGTCAATATCCAAACAAGCCATCTTATGATAAACCTTACCCAAATAAGCCTTTACTGCATCTGAATTTATTCGTCCTACAGTCGATTCCTTTTTCCCTTTGATTGCTAAAGCCGCATTCAAATCATCAACAATTTGTGCAAAAATCTGCTCTTTTGGAGAACGAGGTATAGAAATACCTTCAGAAGTAGAAGCTACCGTTTTTAAAGGAATATCTCCGAAGAGAGATACCAGATTATAATAAGCCAAAGCACGCAAAAATTTAGCTTCACCCATCAACTGCACCTTAGTGGCTGAAGACAACCCGCTACGCTCCATATTTTCTATAAAAGCATTAGCTTCAGATATCACCTTGTACATCCCATTCCAAGTTGTCGACACTAAGCCGTCACTAGACTGTGAAATCAAACTTACGATATTATCACTACCATTTCTTTGCGACCAACCAAATCCAGAAGCTGAAACCGGAATTTCCTGAAAATGTTGACCATAAGCTGAAGTAGAAGCCATATGTGCATAACAACCCAATAATGCAAGTTCTGCATTTGATTCTGAAGCAAACACAATATTATTGTTTTGAGAATAAAGTGGATTTTCATCCAAACAAGACGAAAAACCTACCGCAACAATAAAAGACAATGCCCAATATTTATAGTTTTTCATATTCATTACCATATTAAAATTAGAATGTAACATTTAAGCCAAAAACAACCTGACGAGGAGTAGGATAAGAGTTCATGTCAACACCTGGACGCAAACCATCAAAAGCGAATGAATTTGCCTCAGGATCATAACCACTATAATCTGTAATTACGAAAGCGTTCTTAACTGATGCAAATACAGAAGTATTCTGGAAACCGATCTTTTTCATCCAAGACTTTGGTAATGTATAGTTCAAAGTAATATCTGAACAACGCAAATAACTTGCATCTTCTACATAACGGTCCATTACCATATTCTGTACAATATAATTTGATGATGGGTAAAAATTAGAATGATTTTCAGAGGTCCACATTCCTTCAAATGCCTTCTTAGATACTGTACCTGCTTTACTTCCCGGAGTATTTATATAACGATTGTTTACATTAATTACATCACGATCATGTACTCCATTAAATGCAGCAGAAAGAGTTAAACCTTTCCAAGATACAGAAGTCTGGAAACCATAGGTAAATCCAGGATTCGGATTACCTATAATTGCACGGTCTGATGTGTTGACACTACCATTGCCATCTTTATCTACAAACTTGATATCACCCGCTGCTGGTGTTGCTCCGTTTATATCTTTATAATATCCAACAGAACCATCATCCTTGATAAATTTCACACCCTGCTCTGTAATATCATCCGGCTGGACAATTCCCTGAGTTATGTATCCCAAGAACAATCCCGGAACTTCGCCTTGCAAAAAAATATGACCTATACCAAAATGATCACCCAAAGTATTTCCATAATAACCAATACGTTCACCCAAGCAACCAAAATTAGTTGGCAACAAACCTAAATCAACAATCTTACTCTTGTTCTTTCCAATATTTCCAGAAATATTCCATTTCCAATCTTTAGTATCAATAACCTGCACATTCAAAGAAAATTCCACACCCTTGTTATCCAAAGAACCTTGATTATAATAAGTAGAAGCAAAACCAGCAGATCCTGGCAGGTTTCTGGAAATAAGCAAATCTTTTGTACGCTTTACATAAAAGTCAATCGTACCACTAAGGCGTGAACGAAATAAACTGAAATCGAAACCAGCATTCCAAGAAGTTGTTTTCTCCCAAGTTAAACTATTGTTTGGCAAGTTAGTAATATTAAGTACAGACTCTTGAATTCCTGAGCCATCTGCATAATGAAAATCACCTCCCTTATACATAGAGAATGTAGAATAAGGGTCTATACTCTGATTACCAGTTACACCATAGCTCACACGAGCCTTCAATTGATTCAACCATTCGATATCCTTCATAAACTCTTCCTGTTCCATACGCCATGCAACAGATGCTGATGGGAAATATCCCCAGCGGTTGCCTTTTGCAAACTTACTGGATCCGTCTGCACGCAATGAAGCCGTAATCAAATATTTATCAAGGAATGACAAGTTAATACGACCCAAATAAGAAAGTAACTGATAATCCTTCTGGATAGGCTCAAAATGTTGCACATTTCCTGCCATATGCAAACCATTCTCTCTCAGCTCAAACATTGAGAAGTGAGTACCATTAGTATTCTTATTCAAGAAATTGTAATCATCATAAGTAACACCTATTGTTGCATCCAATGTAGCAATTGAACCCAATTTAGTATTGTAATTCAACACATTTTCAATAGAAATATTGCTCTTATTCAAATCAGAAATTGACAAGTAACCTTCATTATTCATACCTTGATACAACTGTAAACCATACCAACGGTTACGATCATTCATATTCAAATTACCTCCTGCACGGAAATTATAACGTAAACCTTTAATAATGTTCCATGATAAATCCAAACTTGCATTGAAAGTCTTATCATTTGCCACATCTTCATAATCATTCAACCAACTGAAAATAGTAGTTTTATTTTCAGCCTGGAACGATGGGTCATCTTCAGGCATTTCAAAAGGTGCATAGTCCAAAGCCGTACGAGAAATCGCTGTAGTAGAACCACCCAGTGTACTACCACCTGCCATCATGTTATTCTGACGAATAGAACCACTCAACGTCATGTTCAAATGTACAGTCTTTGATAAATCCATACCGATATTAGCACGCAAGTCACCTTGTTTCAAACCAGTCTGTTTTACTGTACCATTAATATCTTTAAAATTAGCAGATATATAATAAGTAGCTTTTTCACTCCCCCCGCTTAACGACACAGAGTAATTCTGAGAAAAGGCTGATGAATAAATTTCTTTCTGCCAGTCACGGTATTGAACCAAACGATAAGTTTCTGGATTATTAGGATCATATTTACCTAAGGCATCATTAAATACATAACGAACTTCATTACCTACAACATGAAAAGGATACTGTCCGTTAGAAACCCTAGAATTAATATAAGTAGCATGCTGTACCAAGTCGGTCATTTCCATTAATTTTGAAGGATTAGCAATAGTAAAATTAGCAGAGACATTTACTTTTGCTTTACCTTGTTTACCCTTCTTAGTAGTAATCAAAATCACACCATTTGCGCCACGAGAACCATAAATAGCTGTAGAAGATGCATCCTTCAAGATTGTGATATCTTCAATATCAGATGGATTTAAAGCAGCCAACGGATCTTGATTAATCTGATAGTCACCACTAATACTAGAAGAGGCAAACTCACCAGCTGAAGCTTGGGGAACGTTATCAATTACATACAAAGGTTGGTTATCTCCACGTAATGAACTGGCTCCACGAATTTGAATAGAAGATGCTGAACCTGCCATAGCAGAAGAAGAACTAACCACAAGACCAGCTACTTTCCCACTTAATAGATTATCCAAAGAAGCTGCTTTTGCTGCATCGTTAACATCAGGTTTCATTGTCGTTAAAGCTCCAGTCAAATCACCTTTACGAGCTGTACCATATCCTACGACAACCACTTCATCCAAAAGTTCTGAATCTTCTTTAAGAACCCACTTGTTACCGGTAAGTTTGGTTACCTTTACTTCTAATGTACTATATCCCACATAAGAAATCACCAACGTATTACCTACCTTTCCCTGAATTGAAATATTACCATCAAAATCGGTAATAGATCCCGTACTAGTACCTTTTACCTGCACAGTAGCACCAATCACAGCTTCACCTTTTTCATCAATGACCTTTCCGGTAATTGAACCTTGTTGCGCCAATATCCCCAATGGATAAAGTAACAACATTAGAAAACACAAAAAAGAATGTACTTTTACTTGCATATCCTCATAGCATTAAATTAATAAAATTATGTATTCAGTATTAAATTTCAAAAATGCAGTGCAAATATTCCATAAATTGCCGAATCCTTATGTTCAAAATTGATTATTTATTATCTTAAATCTGCTAAAATACATAATATAAGAGAATAAAAGAGTTTTTATAATCAATATAAAACAATAAAACATGTAACATACCTATACATATTTTATGTAAAGTATTACTACAATAAAAGCATAAAAAAGTATATTTGCATAAGTATTATAACAAGCCTATGAAAAAATACACCATTATTTTTATTTATATAATATTGAACACCCTAATCTGTCAACAATTATTCGGAACAGAAAATTATCTTTTCAAACAATATACCATCACTGAAGGTTTCCCAACTTCAGTTCAAACTATCTATGCAGAATCAAAAGGTTATGTATGGATAGGAGTTCCTAAAGGACTAGGAAGATTTGATGGATATAACTTAAAAATGTATGTTCATATATCAAATAATGAACACTCTATTCCTGGAAACCTTATCTACCAGATTATAGAAGACTCACAAAAACATATTTGGATACTCACCAATCTTGGAATAACCCAGTATAATGAGCAACAAGATAATTTTAAAAGTATAAAAGACCCACACACTCAACAGAACATCAAAGCTACTGCAGCATGCAATATTGGAAAAGACCTGATATTTATAACTGCAGGATATATTTATTCTTATAGCCCTGAGACGCAAACTATTACGCGTAAAATTCCTATAGAGTATAAACCTTTTACATTCCAAGAAATATGGAAATGGGATAATTCAACCTTACTCTGCATCAACAAATGGAGAGGAATCTTTATGATTGACTTGAATACAGGAAAATTCAAACCATCACCACTCAACGATAAAAATATCTCCAAAGCAATCATTGACAGTCAGGAGCGAGTATGGACCACTTCCTATAATGAAGGTATTACATGTTATAACAAAAAAGGAGAAATAATAGATTCCTTCAACACAAAGAATTCGTCACTCAGCCACGATGTGATTCTGTGCCTTAGCGAGCACAAAGGGAAAATTTGGGCTGGTACAGATGGAGGAGGTATTAACATTATCGACCCAGGAACAAAAAACATCAAAACCTTATCCCACATATCTGGAGATAAAAATTCACTGCCTGTAAATACAATTCAATGCATTTGTCATAGCCAAAATATTGACAACTGCTGGATTGGCACTGTAAAAGGAGGATTCATCAATATTATTCCTACCTTTATTCAAACCTATATCGATGTACCTGTCAACTCTAAAAATGGTCTTACAGAAAAAGCGATTCTTTCATTCTATCAAGAACCAACTTCCAATGAAATCTGGATTGGTACTGATGGAGGAGGTATTAATAAGTTCATCCCAAAAGAACAAAAATTCGAACATTATGCTAACACAAACAACCAAAAAGAAAAAGTAGTAGCACTTTGCAATTATAATAACAACGAACTACTAGTATCCATTTTTTCTAAAGGATTATTTATTTTCAATAAACATACGGGGAAACTCCGTCCCATCCCAAAGGATATTTCCGAAATTGAACAAATGGCACGATACAGCAGAAAATCAATAGGACTATATCAAGATGATACATCCTCCGTCTTAATTTTCACCCCAACAATCCTACGATATTACTTCAATTCTGGTAAAATTACCTATATCACACCTCCAAATAAAAAAATGGAAGCACAAACAGTTGGTATCGGACATGATAGCCTATATACATATATACATGATTCAAAATGTATTTATTCCATAGATCGTACAAATAACCAAATTTCAACAGTTTATACCATTAACAAACACAATGAGATCAGATGTGTAACCAAAGATGAACAGGGTATATTATGGGTCGGTGATAAAACCGGGGTATTTAGTTATAATCTTCAAAATAAACAGAAACAAAGAATACAAACTATTCAATCTTCCCACATCCGTTCTCTGGCGTGCGACAAAAATAACAGAATATGGATTGGAACAGATGATAAACTTCTAGTTTGGTTTACTCATCAACAAGAACTAATTTATTTAGACGAATCAGACGGAACGACTCCTAATGAGTACCTAAATAAAGCAGTTTTGATATCTCATGAAGGAGAGGTATATATGGGAGGAGTTAATGGAATGTTACGCATCTCACAACAAAAATTAAAGCCTTATAGTCCAGAAAATATCACAATTACACTTACTGACATTATAAATCATAACAAAAGCCTATTACCTTTCATTGATAAAAATAACCATATCACTCTTTGCCCCAAAGACAATATGGTTACCTTACAAGTAATGGCTCATGAGGATAATATACTCCGCAAAAAGAAATACAGATGGCAGATTCATGGACCATTGGAGCAGAATATTGAAACAGAAGGTCCTGAACTCACTTTACGAGGACTGGCACCAGGGTATTATCATACTATAGTATCCTGCCATACCAGAACAGGAGAATGGACTACTCCTTGCCACTTGATTACCATTATTGTTCCACCGGCCTGGTACCAAAGTTGGTGGTTCATTACATTGGTTATCATCTTTTTATCATTTATACTGATTCTTGCTATAATCTATATTCTAAAACGGAAAGAATCCCGAGTAAGAATGACCATAAAAGAACATAAACAAAAAATTTATGAAGAGAAAGTACGGTTCCTTATCAATATAAACCATGAACTGCGAACTCCTCTTACTCTTATTTATACTCCACTGAATATATTGATCAAACAAACTAATACGGACAACCCATTGTATCCTACATTGCAAAATATGCTGAAGCAATCACATAGAATGAAAAATTTGCTGGATATGGTGTTGAACCTTAGAAAAATGGAAATAGTAACCAACACCTTGAACATACAGCCTTATGCCCTCAATAAATGGATACAAGAGGTGGGCAGTGACTTTGCCTTTGCTGGAAAAGAAAAAGGTATTCATATCTCTTACCAGCTGGATGAAAGAATTGAAGAGGTAGAATTTGACAAGGAAAGCCACTTGATTATTCTTACAAACCTGATTACCAATGCTTTAAAACATTCCCCTCTGAATAGCACTATCCTCATTTCAACCCGGAAGGATGATAGTCACCATAGTGTACATATTGCAGTTAAAGATCAAGGGGATGGATTACAGGAAGAGGATATGAACCATCTATTCACCCGTTTCTATCAGGGAAAAGATGAAAAAGAAGGTAGCGGAATCGGACTTTCCTATGCCAAGATTTTGGTAGAACAGCATCATGGACACATCGGAGCTACAAATAATGAAGGCAAAGGAGCTTGTTTCTTCTATGAACTGCCGATAAAACAAAAAGAAGCCGGTCTGAGTACTGAAGGAAAAGATTATTTAAACAACTACCTATTTCCTGGATGTGAGAACGAAGATAAAACCTATATACCTATCGCATGCAATGTAGATACCCGCAATTATTCCTGCTTGTTTGTAGACGATAGTGAAGACTTGCGCAACCTAGCTATAGAAACCTTAAAAGACCAGTTCCAAAACTTGTATATAGCCGCAGACGGAAAGGAAGGCTTGCAGATAGCCATGTCCGAAATTCCTGATATCATCATCAGTGACATCATGATGCCCCATGCAAACGGATATGAACTCTGCAGAAGAATCAAAGAAAACATGAACATCAATCATATACAGGTTATCCTACTGACCGCCCGAATTGACGAACAAAGTCATCTAGATAGCTACCGGATTGGTGCCGATGCTTATTTGGAAAAGCCATTTGAAACAAGTATGTTGCTCGAAACCGTCAGAAACAGACTCTTCCTACGGGAAACGATCCGCAAAAGATACCTGCACACCCCAATCTCACTTGTACACGAAAAGCCTCTTCAATCTGCAGACGATACTTTCTTATTCAAACTAAACCGGCTGATTATAGATCACATGTCAGACAACGAGCTAAACATCATGTTCTTATGTCAAGAGATGGGAATGAGCCGGGCAAGCTTGTACAACAAGCTAAAGCCACTTACAGATATGAGTCCGAACGAATATATCAATAAGATACGAATGGAAAGTGCAATGGAAATGCTTAGACAAACAGATTTGAATATTACTGAGATATCGGAAAAAACAGGATTCTCTTCAAGCCGGTATTTCAGTACCGCTTTCAAAAAGTTTACAGGGATTACCCCTTCCCAATATAAGGAACAACAGAAAGAACCCTAAAAGCACATTGGTTTGTAGGGTTACTTGCGTACTGAATTATCAACACAATGTGCTAGAAATGACACATTATGAAACTGAAATCGTGAGAATAATATCTTCTTTAGAAGAGTATCACTACATTATCTGCAAATATATTGGATGAAAAGGTACATATGTGACCTATAGCGAACTATACCTTGACAATAAAAAAGATTTATGAACTATAAAAAAATCCCTTATAAGCTATTAACTTACAAGGGATTAGTAATACTTATTGTGTACTCGAAGCGGGACTTGAACCCGCACAGCCGCAATGGCCAAGGGATTTTAAGTCCCTCGTGTCTACCGATTCCACCATTCGAGCAGCCAGCCTAAAAGAGCGGAAAACGAGACTCGAACTCGCGACCCTAACCTTGGCAAGGTTATGCTCTACCAACTGAGCTATTTCCGCGTTTACGGGTGCAAATGTAAGGAGTTTTGTGATATACTCCAAACATTTTCCCGATTTCTTTTAAAAAATATAGCTTAACGCTTCAACAAAGCCTTTTCTGCTTCTTCCACCTGAGAGAATTTAAATCCACCCAGCACTTCATCCATCAAGATACTAATCTTATCATTACACAAGTTTCCGATACTTCCAGCATGAGTATGATGCACCTCTTTTGTATGAGTAAACTTGCCCGCTTCAATGTCCAGTCCTACCTTCTTATAGGCGTCACGGAAAGGCATTCCTTCCGAAGCCAGACGGTTTACCTCCTCCACACTGAAAATATACAGATACTTGTCGTCGTCCAAGATATGCTCGTTCACTTTCAGTTTGTTCATGATATAAGTGGCCATCTGCAAACAGTCCTTGAGTTCTTCAAAAGCAGGCACAAACACCTCCTTGATAATCTGAAGGTCGCGGAAATAACCAGAAGGAAGATTATTCATGATAAGCATGATCTGCTGCGGGAGTGCCTGGAGCTTATTGCATTTCGCTCTGGTAAGTTCAAACACATCCGGATTCTTCTTATGTGGCATAATGCTGGAACCTGTAGTACATTCATCCGGAAGTTTGATAAACCCGAAGTTCTGACTACTAAACATACAAGCATCAAAAGCCATCTTGGAAAGAGTTCCAGCCACAGAAGCCAGGGCAAACGCCACATTACGTTCCATCTTACCTCTACCCATCTGAGCATAGACCACATTATAGTTCATCGAATCAAAACCCAACAGACGAGTAGTCATCTCACGGTCAAGAGGGAAAGAAGACCCATAACCGGCTGCCGACCCTAGAGGATTTCTGTTGCACATACGATAAGCCGACTGCAAGAACATCATATCGTCTACCAGACTCTCTGCATACGCACCGAACCACAATCCAAAAGAAGAAGGCATGGCAATCTGCAAATGAGTATATCCCGGCATCAGAACATGAGCATACCGGTTGCTCTGCGCAATAAGCACCTTAAACAAATCGTCTACTGCTTCCACTACCCCACGCAACTGCTCACGAGTAAATAGTTTCAAGTCAACCAGTACCTGGTCATTACGTGAACGTCCGCTATGTATTTTCTTGCCCACATCGCCCAATTTCCGAGTAAGCATCAACTCCACTTGCGAGTGTACATCTTCGATACCATCTTCAATGATAAATTCACCTTTTTCGGCTGTTGCATAAATCTTGCGCAACTCATCGAGCAAAACTTCCAGTTCGTCGGCTTCCAACAAACCGATATGTTGCAACATAGTAATATGAGCCATTGAACCCATCACATCATGCTTTGCCAGATATAAGTCCAGCTCACGGTCGCGACCAACGGTAAAGCGATCGATTTCAGCATTTACTTTTACGCTTTTTTCCCAAAGTTTCTGAGCCATAACATTACTATTTGAAATACCTAAAATCAATATGGAATCATAGAAAGCATTTCGGCTAACTTCTCCACCCCGTTTTGCAATGGCTTTGCCACCATTGCCTTCATAAACATATTCACTTCGGCACGGATGGTCACTTTCAGTTTTGCTTCTGTATCTGTTACAGGCAGAATCTGAATCCACAGGTTCAATGGAATAGGCGACTTGTCCCCTTCAAACTTGATGCATTTCATCGGTTCACGTTCTATGATACGCAGTGTAAGACTAATACCTTTCACCTTCATCGACAAGCTGTCGCGGTCGAAAGTCAAGTCTTCAAGTTCCCCGTTTAACTTGTCCTTTATCATATCCAGACGGTCACGAACGGACTCCAGGTTGTTCAGATCAGACAACTTGTTATACACTTGTTCCTGCGAATAAAACACATGCTTTACGCTACTTTCATATTGAGCCATAGTTATATACAATAAAAAAACACGGATTTCAGCACTGTGCGTCCTGCATACAGGCCACACTTGCGTGGAATCCGTGCTTAGATTAATAATTTAATTGATTATTTTCCAGTCCAGTGAGAAGGGTCTTCTCTCCAAGCCTGAAGAATAGGAATTTCCTCTTCGTTGATATAGTTGGTTTTCAGAGCAGCATCCAGCACAGAGTTGTAGTTAGTCAATGTAATCAATTCCACGCCAGCTTCCTTGAATGCCTGTACCGAAACATCAAATCCATAAGTGAATGAAGCCACCATACCAATCACTTCGCAACCATTGCGACGGATTGCATTTACAGCTTTAAGGCTGCTGCCACCTGTAGAAATCAAGTCTTCTACCACTACTACCTTCATGCCCGGACGAAGTTCACCTTCAATCAGGTTTTCCAATCCATGGTCTTTTGGGCTTGAACGCACATATACAAACGGGAGGTTCAATTCTTCTGCCACCAATGCACCCTGAGCGATTGCTCCTGTTGCAACTCCGGCAATAGCATCTACATCTCCGAACTTTTCAAGAATTACTCTACACAATTCCAACTTTACAAAATTACGCAAAGCCGGATAAGACAAAGTCTTACGGTTGTCACAATAAATAGGCGATTTCCAACCTGAAGCCCATGTGAATGGGTTTGCCGGCTGAATCTTTACAGCCTTAACTTTCAATAATTTTTCTGCAAATAATCTTTCCAAAGCTTTCATAACTTTTAATATCTGATAAATACAAGCGCAAATGTACAGAAATCCTCTGGGAATAGGAAATATATGTGTATAATTTTTGCCGCTTACCTACTTGGCCCACGCCAAAGTCAATACACTGAAGGAAATGTCTTCTATCTCCGACAAAGCATCGGCACAAGCCACCAGTGTAGCTCCCGTGGTAAGCACGTCGTCTATCAGCAACACATGCTTATGGCGAAGTTCCTCTCCTTGGGGAGTTGCAGCAAACAGTCCTTGCACATTGCTCCAGCGTCCATAGGCGCTCTCGTGGGTCTGCGTGGCATTGTTTCTCACTCTCACCACCGCTTCCGTATAAACAGGGATGCCCGTAACAGAAGAGATGCCGCGGGCCAGAAGTTCACTTTGGTTATAACCTCTCTGAGCCAAGCGTGCCGGTGCCAACGGAACCGGAAGAAGTACATCTATCCCATAAAAGAAACCGGTAGAAAGATACTCCTGTGCCACCTTCTCCCCCATCTGCCTACATAGCACACGGGCTCCGTGGTATTTCATCTCATGAAGCAGACGGGCCACCTCTCCACCTTTGGCATAATAGAAACCGCTCACAGCCTTCTGTATCGGGAAGCGTCCCCAAAAACAGCGCACCATCTCATTGTCCAACGTCGGGGAAAGATGGGTGAAAGGCAGATGATACCAACAAGAAGTACACATCGCACTCTCATACGGCTGCAGTTTCCTACCACACGACAAGCAGAAACGAGGGAAAAAAAACTCTCTAAGGTCAGTCAAAAGATTCATCATCCCAATCTTCCTTCACAAACTTCAATATCTCATCCATTGCAAAACCTCTTCCCACCGCAAAACGTATCAGCTTAGTGTTCCGTTCATATTCATTGCGGGCAGAAACTGTCTTGCCCTTTCGTTTCAAGAGTTCTTTCAGACCATCCATATATTCATCCTCGTCGATACTTTTCATCGCTTGCGACATCACTTCCGAAGGGAGGCCTTTCATCCGCATTGCCTGCATGATTTTCACCCGCCCCCATCCGGCGAAGCGATATTTGTCGCGCACAAAAGCTCTTCCAAAACGACTTTCATCCAAGAAACGGTCTTTTTGCAAGCGGACAACAATCTGCTCGCTCACCTCCGGAGCTGCCCCCCACTGACGGAGTTTGGACATCACTTCGGAAATACAATGCTCTGCTGCCGAACAATAAACTTCTGCCTTGTTCTGCAATTCCTTTTCTGAATATTCTTTCATAATCTATCCGTTATTTTTCTCATCGCCGACAGGCTTTTATCATACGGTCGTTTCCTGAGAAATCCTTACGCAACTCTATCGAATGATACCCCAATGACTCCAGCATCTCCATTGTCTCTCTGCCGTAGGCACGGTTTATCTCAAAATAGACCGTTCCTCCCGAAACAAGGAGCTGGCATCCCACCTCTGCAATTCTCCGGTAGAACTTCAAAGGGTCGGTGTCTGGTACAAACAAAGCTAACCCCGGCTCCCAATCAAGTACATTGTGCTCCATATCCGTTTTCTCGCTTGCTGTAATATAAGGCGGATTGCTCACCAGTATATCTACCGCAAGCCTAGGATAGGTATCCGCCAAAATATCTTGATGACGGAAAGAGATATCTGCCCTATTCTTCTGTGCATTGCGATGTGCTACCGCCAAGGCTTCTTCCGAGATATCCCACGAAGCAACAGAGGGGTTCCATTCTTCCAGCCTTTTATATAAGGTAATAGGAATACATCCGCTGCCGGTTCCTATATCCAAGATACGGACTCCCACCCTGCCGGAAAAGTCAGAAACTACCCAGTCTACCAGTTCTTCCGTTTCGGGGCGAGGAATCAATACCGCCGGAGACACTTCAAAAGTATATCCTCCGAAAGAAGTTTCTCCTAGGATATATTGCATGGGTTCAAACCTCTTTAGGCGCAAAAGAATCTCTTCCAGCCTGCCTTGCTGACTGGCTGAAAAGTCTGTATCTCTGCCGGCATACAAATCAATTGCGGTAAAATGGAACACATCAGTCAGTATCCATTTGGCCAACGCACCGGCTTCACTGTCGGAATAACAGTCTTTTAATGTTTGCTTGATGTAACTATATATAGGATGCATAGGCCACAAATTTAATCATAATATTCCTATCCGTAACTTGCGCGCCGAAAAAAAACAAACCCTCGGCCCCGCCCCATCTAAGTTTTCAAAAGGAGATAACCTTATTGTTTTTTATCGTACCTTTGTAAGCATACAAACAGCAAACATTCCATCATGACTCAAGATGAAAAATATATGAGCCGCTGCATCCAGCTGGCTCGCAACGGACAGCAGACTACCGCCCCTAACCCGATGGTGGGAGCAGTAATAGTATATAAAGACCGTATCATCGGTGAAGGCTATCACATTCGCTGCGGAGAACCGCATGCCGAAGTCAATGCCATCCGCTCGGTAAAGGATGAAGCATTACTCCGGGAATCGACCATCTATGTCAGTCTTGAGCCTTGCTCTCATTATGGGAAGACTCCTCCTTGTGCCGACCTCATCATCAGTAAAGGTATTCCACGGGTGGTAGTGGGATGCATGGACCCTTTTTCTCTAGTGGCAGGAAGAGGTATCCAAAAACTGAAAGACAAGGGTATCTCTGTTACTGTAGGTGTATTGGAAAAAGAATGCAGGGAACTCATCAAGCGTTTTACCACCTATCATTTGAAAAAACGTCCGCTCATCACTTTGAAGTGGGCGCAATCGACCGACGGGTTCATCGACCTGCTCCGCCAAGACGGAAAACCAGTGGTACTTTCCACTCCAATCACTTCGCTGCACGTGCATAAACTGAGAGCCGAAAACCAGGCAATCCTTGTAGGAAGACGTACTGCCCTGCTGGATAACCCTTCGCTGAATGTCAGAAACTGGTACGGAAAGCATCCACTGCGAATCACCATCGACAAAGACCTGACTCTCCCCTCACACCTGAACTTGATGAACGGAGAATTTCCTACTCTGGTCTTTACTGCCCGAAAAGCAGCAAACAAAAAGAATCTGGAATACATCACTATCGACTTCACCCGGGATATCTTGCCGCAAATGATGCAGGAGCTATACAGCAGAAAGATACAGACTCTGCTGGTAGAAGGTGGAAGAGCCTTGCTCCAATCATTCATTGACACCGGACTTTGGGATGAAGCCTATATTGAATGTGCTGCCAAACAACTGGGGAGCGGAGTGAAAGCTCCAGTCATTCCCCAAGGAGTCTGTCGGGAATCGTCCTTGCTAGACCACACCTTATTAATATATATGCTCAATACCCATTCTCAAAAATAAGACAGGAAGTACTGCATAATACGGAACAACGCCGACGTTCTTAAAAAGACTTGCAGCTGCATACAACGCCCCAATCGCCCGTTGTATGCAGCTATAAACAACACTCGGCCAACGTAGACATCACAGAAGCCAGCCGTCTTATAGCAAACCTTGACAATCTCAATGACAGCTCTTTTCTGAGCATCATTTGGTTACGATACAAGCCCACCCTACATTATCTATCAATATTACATTACAAATTAAAAGTTAAAGCAAGAACCTAAAAAACAGCCCGAAAGTAGCTTTTCAAAATCGTAGGCATATTTTTATCAGAATGACGACATATTTTTTCTCAATCGTCGACATATTTTTGTCAGAATGACGGCATATTCTTACCAGAATGTCGACACAATCTCACCAAAATAACGGCAAGATTTTCAAAAGATATAAAAAACACTTCTTTTTCCCATACCCGGGATAGCAACGGGAAATAAAAAACATTGAACAACAGGGAAAAAGGTAAGTTTATCACTAATTTTATATAAAACTTGAAATAAAAGTTCTATTTCGCCAAAAAACTTTCTACTTTTGCAACTCATATAACAAAAAGAATCCATTTGCAAATGAGAATAAAGTTTTTACCCGCACTGATGGCCAGTCTGTGTATCTCTACAACCTGTGTCATGACGTCTTGTCTAGATAATGATGATGTACCGGAATACATCCCTAGTTCAAATTCCAGCATCACCGGTTTTTCTTTGGGAACCCTCAAGGTTAAAGGTATAGCCAAAGACAAGGATGGAAAAGATTCCATCTACTATGACAATATCGATATGTCGAAATATCCTTTCACTATCGACCAAATTAGACGTACCATAGAGAATAAAGATTCATTGCCTGTGGGAACAGACATCTCCAGAGTCCTCACAAAAATCTCGGCAGATACACAGTATATATTATATGGCAAAATCAACAAAGAAGGGGAAGAGCCTAAAGATACGCTGTGGACTGAACAGGATTCTATCAACTTTGCCATCGCACCTAAACATACCTTGATGTTTAAAGTTGGCGCCATGAGCGGAGTAATGGGAAAACCGTACAGCATCAAACTGAATGTGCACAACTTGGTGCCGGATTCTCTGCAATGGGCTTCATACACCGTTGAAAACCGATTCAATGCCGGACCTCTCACCCAACAGAGAGCTTTACACCTCGACAACTGGATTTTTGTGTTCGGGAAAAACGAAGGCAAAACTCATGTGGAATATACACAACTCATCCCGGTAGAAACCACTACAGACAACAAGGCAGTGGTAGCAGATGTGAAAACTGATAAATGGACACAGCTTAACGATGCCAATGGTATCGTAAATACTGCGGAACCTTACTCGGCTATGGTATGGAAAGAACAAATCTACTTCCTCTCAAAAGGGAAAGTATATTGTATCGACCCGAAAACAAAAGAAGTGACAGAAGCTGAAGAGTATAACCATCAGGATTTCAACTTTAACCAACTGATTTCGGGAGTCACTACTCCAAGCGGAAGCGACCTGCTGTATGCACGCACTCAAGACGGATTCCTGACCTACAGCAACGGACAATGGGGAAAAACAGAAAACAGCCAGATAGAATATGCTGAGCCGGGAAGCAGAATTGCTACCGCCAACCTGCCTGTATCGTACAACAAAAACCTGATACGTACTGTTGTGATGAGCTACCGTGACAAGGAAAACTCACCATACGGCACAGTAAGCCACCGCATTAACAACGACACAGAGTGGACCAGCTACCAGTATGAACAGGTAGATACCTTTACGTGTCCAAATATAGTAGACCCTAGCATGATTTACTATAACAAGAAACTGTATGCTTTTGGCGGTGAAATCACCAGCAAACCTCATGACAAGTTTAAGGAACCATTCAGCACATTCTTCTGCTCTTCGGACAACGGACTGAGCTGGAAACCAATAAGCCGCAATGTATGCTTCCCTAGCGACCGCTCATTTGCCGATTTATACGGAGCAGGCATAGCCGGAGAAGGAGCCTACTCTTGCACTATAGACAATTATCAATTTATCTGGATTATCTGGTCGGACGGCCGGATGAGCCACGGAAGAATCAACCATCTGGGCTTCGCACCTAAATGGTAATCTTTCTGCCAGACTAACAGAATACTATAAAAATGACACTTTATAGAAATCAATTAGACCCAACACGTATCCCAGCCCATATAGCCATCATCATGGACGGCAATGGACGCTGGGCGAAAGAACGAGGTGAAAAGCGGTCGTTCGGCCATCAGGCAGGAGCGGAAACCGTGCACAGAATAGCAGAAGAGGCTGCCAGGCTAGGAGTGAAATACCTCACCCTCTATACCTTCTCTACCGAAAACTGGAACAGACCGGTAGATGAAGTGACCGCCCTGATGGCACTGCTCATGGAATCTATCGAAGAGGAGATTTTCATGAAAAACAATATCAGTTTCCAAATTGTGGGCAACTTGAAACAACTCCCCGACGAAGTGAGAGACAAACTGCTGCAGTGTGTGAAAAACACTTCTGCAAACACTGGCATGTGCCTGGTCCTGGCTTTAAGCTACTCGTCGAAATGGGAACTGACAGAGGCCGTGAAGCAAATAGCACAAGAGGTCGTGGAAGGGAAAATCAAAGTGGACGAGATTACCGACCATACCATAGACCGGCATCTTGCAACGAACTTCATGCCTAACCCTGACCTGCTGATACGAACAGGTGGGGAAATCCGTCTGAGCAACTATCTGCTTTGGCAATGCGCATACTCGGAACTGTACTTCTGTGATACGTTCTGGCCCGACTTCGGAGAAGAAGAACTGTGCAAAGCCATCTGTGATTATCAACGTAGAGAACGCCGTTTCGGCAAAACCAGTGAACAAATCTTGAAATAAAAATGCGAAAACTTATTTCCTCTATTCTCATTGCTTTATGCTGCATTTACTGCTTCACAGCAGAAGGATATGCACAAGAAAACAACCAGCCGGGAAATGAATCGTTTATTTTATATAATGGGACTTCCAAAAGATATGAAATAGCCGACATCAAAGTTACCGGTATCAAAAATTATGAAGACTATGTATTGATTGGAATCTCAGGACTAGCTGTTGGACAGACCATTACAGTGCCTGGAGATGACATCACCGGAGCTATCAAAAGATATTGGAGACACGGCTTGTTCTCTGACGTGAAGATCTCTGCCGACAAAATTGTGGGTGACAAAATATACCTGCATATCGAACTGAAACAAAGACCACGTATCACGGACATCCATTTCCACGGAGTGAAAAAAAGTGAAAGAGAAGACCTACAGGCAAAACTGGGACTGGTGAAAGGTAGCCAGATTACTCCTAACCTGATTGACCGAGCAAAACTCATCATCAAAAAGCATTTTGATGAAAAAGGCTTTAAAAATGCTGAAGTGAACATCATTGAAACAGAGGACAAGGAGCATGAAGACCAGGTATATGTAAATGTGGATATCGACAAAAAAGAAAAGGTGAAAGTGCACCTGATTACCATCGACGGAAACGAAATTCTGAGCGACAAGAAACTGAAACGCATCATGAAAAAGACCAATGAAAAAGGTAAACTGGTCAACTTGTTCCGTACTAAAAAGTTCATCAATGAAAAATATGAGGAAGACAAGCAGAAAATCATTGACAAGTATAACGAACTGGGATATCGTGACGCTATCATCTTGGTAGACAGCGTTTCTCCTTATGATGACAAGACGGTAAACGTGTATATGAAAATCAATGAGGGAAACAAGTATTACTTGAGAGACATTACCTGGGTGGGCAATACCGTGTACCAGTCGGACTTGCTGAACGAACAGCTTCGCATGAAAAGCGGAGATGTATATAACCAGAAACTACTCAACGACCGTGTGTCGAACGATGAAGATGCCATTGGTAACAACTACTATAACCGTGGATATGTGTTCTTCCACCTTGACCCTGTAGAAGTGAACATTGACGGTGATTCCATTGACCTGGAAATGCGTATCGTGGAAGGTCCGCAGGCTAGCATCAGCCATGTGAGAATCAACGGTAACGACCGCCTCTACGAAAATGTGGTAAGACGTGAACTTCGTACCAGACCGGGCGACTTGTTTAGCAAGGAGGCGCTGGAACGTTCGTATCGTGAAATTGCGCAGATGGGCCACTTCAACCCGGAAAACATCAAACCGGATGTGCGCCCGGATGTAACAAATGGTACGGTAGACATCAACTGGGGACTGGAATCAAAAGCCAATGACCAGGTGGAATTCTCTGCCGGATGGGGACAGACCGGTGTCATCGGTAAACTGAGCTTGAAGTTTACTAACTTCTCGTTTGCCAACTTGTTCCGCAAAAACAAGAACTACCGTGGCTTCCTTCCTCAAGGTGACGGACAGACACTGACCATCAGCGGACAGACCAACGGACGCTACTACCAGTCGTACAGCGTTTCATTCATGGACCCTTGGTTTGGCAGCAAACGCCCGAACTCATTCTCGGTATCGACCTTCTTCTCCAAGCAGACCGACGTGAGCAGCCAGTATTACAACTCGGCCTACATGAATAACTATTATAACTACCTGAGCGGTTTCGGAAACTATTCGGGAGGCTATTACGACAATTATGAGTCTTATTATGACCCAGACAAGTCTATCAAGATGTTCGGAGTATCTGTGGGATGGGGAAAACGTCTCCGCTGGCCGGACGACTACTTCACCCTATCGGCTGAACTGTCGTACCAACGATTTATGCTGAAAGATTGGAGCTACCTGTATATCATGCTCAACAACGGACAGTATATGAATACAGGAAACTGCAACAGCTTGAGCCTGAACCTGACCTTGTCGCGTAACTCAACAGACAACCCGATTTTCCCACGCTACGGTTCTGAATTCAGTGCTTCACTGAGCATCACCCCTCCGTATTCACTGTTCAGCAAAAAGGACTATGCAACCTACGGAAAAGACAACTACAAGGATGCAGCCAGCATGTATAAATGGATTGAATACCATAAGTGGAAATTCAAAGCCAAAACCTATACCGCATTGATGGACATCAAGAAATGTCCGGTCATCATGACTCGTACCGAATTTGGTATCTTAGGACATTTCAACAAGCATAAACGCTCTCCATTTGAAACCTTCTACATGGGTGGAGACGGTATGAGCGGATATAGCTACAACTATGCTTCTGAAACCATCGCCCTTCGTGGTTATGAAAACGGTGCACTGACCCCTTACGGTGAAGAAGGTTATGCCTACGTGAGACTGGGCGCCGAACTCAGATACCCACTGATGCTAGAAAACTCAACCAGTATCTATGCTTTGGGATTCCTGGAAGCAGGTAACGCCTGGAAGGAAGTATCTAAATTCAACCCATTCAAGCTGAAACGCTCGGCAGGTGTGGGTGTGCGTATCTTCCTCCCTATGATTGGTATGATGGGTATTGACTGGGCATACGGATTTGACAAAATCAACGGCTCTACCCAGTATAGCGGAAGCCAATTCCACTTCATCATCGGACAAGAATTCTAACCTTACTGATAGATAACGAGAATTAAGAATTAAGACTGTACTCCTTTTTTGATCCTTAATTCTCGTTTTCAGTTTTAATTAAAACCTCAGATTATGAAAAAACTATTCCTCACAGCAGCAATGCTTATGGCCTGCATCTTAGGCATACAGGCTCAACGATTTGCCTTGATAGACATGGAATTTATCTTAAAACAGATTCCTAGATACGAACAGGCCAACCAACAGCTGGAAACTCTTTCTCAACAATGGCAAAAAGAAATAGAAGCCAAGGGTAAGGAAGCCAAGACACTGTATGAGGCTTACCAAAAAACAGCCGCCAACTTGTCGGCCGCTCAAAAGAACGCCAAGGAAGAAGAAATCATCAGAAAAGAAAAAGAAGTGGCCGAACTGAGAAAAAAATATTTCGGACCGGAAGGGGAAATATTGAAGAAACGACAGGAGCTGATTACTCCTATCCAAGACGCCATCTACCAGACGGTGAAAGAGGTAGCCACACAGAAAGGATATGACGCCGTAATAGACCGGGCGTCTGCTCAAAGCATGATTTTTGCCTCTCCACGCATCGACATCAGCAATGAAATCCTTTCAAGATTAGGATATTCGAATTAATTTTATACATTTGCAAACGGTTAAAAGATAACCACACAGAAATACAGATAATTAATAACAAATAGAATAAATTAAGATTATGTTTAAGAAAATTGCTTTATTACTTTTACTCATTGCTCCAATGAGTGTTTTTGCACAGAAGTTCGCTCACTTCAAGTCTATGGATATCATTCCTGTAATGCCGGAATATGCTAAAGCACAGACTGACATCCAGGCTATGCAGAAACAGTACGAAGACGAAATCAAACGTGCTTCTGACGAGTTCAACAAGAAATATGCTGAATACCAGAAGGAACAGAAAACTCTTCCTCAGAACATTCAGGAACGCCGCCAGAAAGAGTTGCAGGAATTGTCTGAAAAAGGTATGCAGTTCCAGCAGGATGCTCAGCAGCAGCTGCAGAAGGCTTACGGAGAAATGATGGAACCTATCTACAAGAAACTGGAAGATGCTGTAAAAGCTATCGGTACAAACGGTGGTTATACTTATATTTTTGACTTGAACCGTACTGATATCCCTTATATCAACGAAAGCATGTCAAAAGATGTAACTAACGACATCAAGACAAAACTGGGAGTCAGCCTGACTGCAGTACCTGCTCCTATGGCAGCACCTATTCAGTAAACGAATAGCATCTCTATAATTTAAACGCGGACAGATAAGAAGTACGGCACAGCCTGTACCACACAGAATCTGTCCGCGTTTAACTTTTTACTTCTAGATTGTTTCATCTATTAATCTCTTTAGTATATGTATCCTATTTGTGGCCCTATCGGGGTGTTCGACTCCGGTTATGGGGGATTGACCATACTCGAAAAAATAAAAGAGCAACTTCCGCAATATGATTATCTTTATCTGGGAGACAATGCGCGCACTCCTTATGGAACACGCTCTTTTGAGGTAGTGTATGAATTTACACTGCAGGCAGTAAGAAAACTGTTTGAAATGGGGTGTCCGTTGATTATCCTAGCTTGTAACACAGCTTCGGCAAAGGCGTTACGAAGTATTCAGCAGAAAGACCTGCCTTATTTGGATGCGTCCAGAAGGGTATTGGGGGTTATCCGCCCTACTGCTGAATGTATCGGCGAGCTAACTCAAACCCGCCATATCGGACTGCTGGCCACCGAAGGTACGGTGCGCTCCGGTTCCTATCCAATGGAAATAAACAAGCTTTTTCCCGACATAACAGTAAGCAGCATTCCTTGCCCACTGTGGGTTCCGCTGATTGAAAACAACGAGTTCAACTCGAAAGGGGCGGATTATTTCGTGAAAAAGTATGTCAACCAGTTGCTGGAAAAAGACCCGATGATTGACACGTTCATTTTGGGATGTACGCATTATCCGCTGCTGATGCAGAAAATACGACAATTCACTCCACCACATATCCAGTTAGTGGCGCAAGGAGAATATGTGGCAACCAGCCTATCAGACTATCTGACAAGACATCCTGAAATAGAGCAACGCTGTACAAAAAAAGGAAACTGCAAGTTCCTGACTACCGAATCGGAAGAGAAGTTCCAGGAATCGGCAAGCCTCTTCTTGCATCAGAACATCCTGGTAAGGAGCATTTCATTAGAATAAGGGTATCACCTCGGATGATACCTTTATTCTCAATGAAATAGGATTATTTTTTTACAGGGAATTTAAATTCAGGTTGTTCCAGCAGTTCTATCGCTTTAAAAATACTGTGGTTCAACTCGTTGACAGTTTGAAAATACTCGCTCATATCCCACAAATCTCGCGCTATAAGGGCTTTCAGTTGTGTCTTGATTAACGGCAAAGACAACAGGTATTCTTCTTCCTTATACTCCACTTTCAACTCTTTTCCCAAGGCTACCAGTTCATCCAACATTTCTCTGGTCACTTCAAACGAATGGCTGAAATGATAGAAAGTCTTGTATTTCTTGAGCCATTGTTCTCGATGGCGGTCTACCAACTTCATGTTCATCTGCACAATAGCTCCCTTGTTGCGGAGAGCTAAATAATAATTGGTATACATAGTAGTGTCTACAGGAACAAAATAGTCGGGCATAATTCCTCCACCACCATATACCGTACGCCCCAGTTTAAGTGTAGTACATTTCAACGAATCTGGGAAATGAATGCTATCGGCACTTACCATCTCCCCTCTGTTATAACGTTCTATCAGATCTTTGTTATACTGCTCTATACTTTCATAAGGTTTCTGGATACAACGCCCCGAAGGAGTATAATAACGAGCTACCGTAAGACGAATCATGGAGCCATCGGGCAAGTCGATAGGTCGCTGTACCAATCCTTTGCCAAAGCTTCTTCTGCCTACCACTATCGCACGGTCCCAGTCCTGTAGGGCTCCTGTTACAATTTCACTGGCCGAGGCAGAAAACTCATCAATCAGCACCACCACCTTGCCTTGCTGGAAGATACCGTTTCCTTCCGCCTCAAATTCAGCCTTCGGATTACGGCGCCCTTCTGTATAGACTATCAACTCGTTCTTTCCCAAGAATTGGTTGACTACCCCGATAGCCGCATTCAGATATCCTCCACCATTTCCTTGCAAGTCGAGAATCAGATTCTTCATACCTTGCTGTTTCAAGCGTAGGATAGCTTCGGCAAATTCCTGACTTGTCGTTGCTGCAAAACGGCTGATGCGAATGTATCCAATACCTTCCTTGACCATATAAGAAGCATCCAAGCTATATACTGGAATCTTATCACGCTTCAAAGTAAAAGGAATCAGCTCCTTCACTCCTTTTCGCAACACCTTTACGTTGACTTTAGTCCCCTTCTTTCCACGCAGACGGCGCATCACCTCTTCCATACTCATCTTCACACCGGAAATAAGCGTGTCGTTGACTTCCATAATACGGTCAGCCGCCAAGATTCCAGCTTTTTCGGAAGGGCCGCCAGAAACCGGCTGTATAACGAACAAAGTATCTGTAGCCATGTTGAACTGAATACCGATTCCATCAAAATTACCTTGCAACGGCTCGTTCAGTTTTCTCACCTCCTCCGGATCGGAATAAGTGGAATGAGGGTCCAGTTCCTTGAGCATACTGATAATGGCAGTCTCTACCAACTTGCCTTCATCGACTGCATCTACATATAAATTAGAAATAGCAAACTCAGCCAACTGCAATTTACGCGAGGGAGAATTAAGCAGTTTGTTCTGTGCTCCCGCCGATGGGATAAAGAAAAGGCAGCCTAATGCTGCCGTAATTATTCTTGAATTCATTTTCATTTTAAATATTAATATCCAATCCTTCTGGAAGGAATGAAGTTACATCTTTACCGTATTGCAACAACTCACGCACAATGGTAGAACTGATAGAAGTAAGTTCCGGCTCGGTGAAGAGCAGGATTGTTTCAATGTTCGCCAACTTACGATTGATATCTGCAATGGTCTCTTCATATTCAAAATCGCGTACTGTGCGGATTCCTCTTATGATGAATCCCGCTTCCCTTTCACTGGCAAAGTCAACCGTCAGTCCGCTATATGCCTCTACCTTAATGCGCGGCTCACCAGCATAAAGCTGTTGTATCATTGCCACCCTTTTCTCGGTAGGAAACCAAGTACGCTTGCTGTCATTCACTCCGATACCGATAATTATCTCATCCATAAATGTCAATGCACGCTTCACCACCGAATAATGTCCTATCGTAAAAGGGTCGAATGTTCCTGGAAAAATAGCTCTCCTCATACCATTATTTTATCAGTCAATAATATCTTCTTCTACAACCAAATTGTCAATAATGAAGTTCTGGCGCTCCATCGTGTTCTTTCCCATATAGAACTCCAGCAACTCCTTCACTGCATCTGTCTTTTTCAAAGAAACCTGCTCCAAACGCATATCCTTGCCAATGAAATGTCGGAACTCGTCGGGCGAGATTTCACCCAATCCTTTAAATCGTGTAATTTCGGGGTTAGGTCCCAGTTTCTCTATCGCCGCACTGCGTTCCTCTTCAGAATAGCAATAGATGGTTTCATACACCCCTTTCTTACGGTTTCTCACCCGGAAAAGCGGTGTCTGAAGAATATATACGTGACCTTTCTTAATCAAATCAGGGAAGAATTGCAAGAAGAAAGTAATCATCAGCAGACGGATGTGCATACCGTCCACATCGGCATCGGTAGCCACAATCACCTTATTATATCGCAATCCGTCGAGACCATCTTCAATATTCAAGGCAGCCTGAAGCAAATTGAACTCCTCGTTCTCATACACCACTTTCTTGGTAAGTCCGAATGAGTTTAGAGGTTTACCTCGCAAACTGAATACCGCCTGTGTGTTCACATCACGGCTCTTAGTGATAGAACCACTTGCAGAGTCTCCCTCCGTAATGAAGATGGAACTTTCCAAACGAGGGTCGTTATCCTCTTCTTTCTTCCCTCCCTTTGTATCATTAAGATGAGTACGGCAGTCTCTCAACTTTCTGTTGTGCAAGTTTGCTTTCTTGGCGCGCTCACGAGCAATCTTAGTCACTCCGGCAATAGCCTTACGCTCCTTTTCCGATTCCTGAATCTTTTGCAACAACACTTCGGCTACATCGGCATGCTTATGCAGATAATTGTCGACATTCTCCTTAACAAAATCGCCTACAAACTTATTTACACTCACTCCCGAAAGCGGATAAGGATTCCCCTCAGAGTCTTTTTCCGGAGCCATAGTCAGCGAGCCCAACTTAATTTTGGTCTGACTTTCAAAAGTAGGCTCAATCACATTGATAGCCACAGCAGCCACCAGTCCGTTTCGTATATCCTGGAATTCCATGTTCTTTCCAAAGAACTCTTTGATGGTACGTGCAATGTGTTCCTTAAATGCACTCTGATGTGTCCCTCCCTGGGTAGTGTGCTGACCGTTGACAAACGAATAATACTCCTCACCATACTGCGGACTATGTGTAAAAGCAATCTCAATATCTTCATCTTGAATATGAATGATAGGATACAAGCCTTGTGCAGTCATGTTATCATTCAGCAGGTCCTCCAGCCCGTTACGGCTGATAATGCGATGTCCATTGTAATAAATGGCCAATCCGGTATTCAGATAAGTATAATTTCGGAGCATCGTTTCAATGAACTCCGGACGGAAATGATAATTGAGAAACAACGTAGCATCCGGTTCGAAAAAGATATAAGTACCGTTTTCTTCATCGGTAGGCATAGTATGGTCGCTCACCAATTCTCCTTTAGAGAACACAGCCTCACGCATCTGTCCTTCGCGCACACTTCGCGCAATAAAGCGTGTGCTCAATGCATTGACAGCCTTTGCACCTACACCGTTCAGCCCCACACTCTTCTTGAATGCCTTAGTGTCGTATTTACCTCCGGTATTCAACATGGAAACCGCATCGACCAAGCTGCCCAAAGGGATACCACGACCATAATCGCGCACAGAAACGCGCAAATTGTCCTCCATTTGGATTTCAATACGCTTCCCGGCTCCCATCTTAAACTCATCAATACAGTTATCTACCACTTCCTTGAGCAAAACATAAATACCGTCTTCCACCTGCGAGCCATCGCCCAGACGCCCAATATACATACCCGGACGGGTACGCACATGCTCCATATCACTCAAATGACGGATGTTGTCTTCTGTATAGGCAACAGGAACTTGAGTAGATTCATTATTATTAAATTCTTCCATTCGTCTTAATACAATTTACAAACTTTTCTTGAAAGCCCTTCTACGCTTATGCTGCACCGATTCGAACGCACTCCACTGAGCCTGTACTTTGGTATTGAGTTCCAGTTCAGGATTACTTTCACCATATTCAAATCCCATTTCACGATAAATCGGCACCAAATCATAAAACAACAGTGCATTGACTCCTTTACTCTGATATTCGGGCTTAACCCCAACAAGCAACAAGTCGAGTACCTTAGGCTTTTTTATAAACAATGCTTTCAACAGATGGAACCATCCAAATGGAAGCATCTTTCCCTTGGCTTTCTGCAATGCTTGAGAAAGAGAAGGCATTGAAATACCAACCGCTACCAAGTTGCCTTCGGCATCTTCTACCAGCGAAACCATACGCAGGTCTATCAGCGGTAAATACATCTTGACATATTGGTCAATCTGTCTCTGAGTCATCTTAGAGTAACCGTAAAGCGGTGCATATGCTTCGTTGATTAAATCGAAAATTTTCTGGCCATAATTACCTTCTTTAATTTCACGACGTTTCAACTTCTTGATTTTCAGATTATATTTCTTCAGAATGATTTCTGAAATACGTATAAACTTTTCAGGTAGTTTGTCGGGAACCATCAGCTTAAACTCTACCCAATCGGCTTCTTTTACCAAGCCCAACTTTTCCATATGAATGGGATAATAAGGATAATTATAGATGGTGGCCATTGTACTCAACTGGTCAAAACCTTCCACCAACATTCCTTCGGCATCCATGTCTGTAAATCCAAGAGGACCTACCAACGTATCCATCCCACGCGACTTCCCCCATTTACTCACTTCATCCAACAACTTTTCAGACACTTCCAAATCGTCAACAAAGTCTATCCATCCAAAACGAACCTCTTTCTTATTCCATGTTTCATTGGCACGATGGTTGATGATAGCAGCCACACGCCCTACCAACTTACCTTCTTTATAAGCTAAAAAATAATCGGCTTCACAAAACTCAAATGCCGGATTCTTCTTAGTGCTGAAAGTATTGACCATATCATCACAAAGATCCGGAACAGAATAAGGGTTATTCTTATATAATTCGTAATTAAAACGAATAAAGTCTTTCAGTTCTTTCAACGAACTTACTTTCTTAATTATAATAGCCATTGGTTTGTATTTCTTGATATTTCAGTTTGTAAAGATAACACATTTTATCTGAAGAAAGACCTTATTTACTGCATTTCACACTAATCAGTCCGCTTTTAGTTACTGTTGCATAATGAGATACACGGTATAAATCACATAAGCGGTCATTAAAAGTGCACCTTCGAGACGGGTAATAGTACGTTTTTGAAAAAAACAGCCAACAAGCCAAAACAGCAAAGCCGACAGCACAAGTGCAAAAATGTCAATATTATTTATCTTCCCCATCGATAAAGGAAAGACCGAAGCACTACACCCCAACACAAAAAAAATATTAAACAAATTACTTCCTATCACGTTACCGATAGCAATACCCGGATTCTTCTTCAAAGCAGCTGTGACAGAGGTGGCCAGTTCAGGCAAAGAAGTACCTCCTGCCACAAGCGTAAGACCAATCACAGATTCGCTCACCCCTAAGATACGGGCTATTCCACTGGCTCCATCTACGAACCATTGCCCACCAAAAATCAAACCAGCCAAACCGCCTAAGATAAATAAGGAAGAACGACCAAGCGACATTTCCTTTATTTTTCCCCCATCGGCCACTTCTTCTTGCGACCATTGACGCGCGATAGAGAAAGTGTAACGCATAAAAATCAAGAAAAAAGCCAGCAAGATAAATCCATCAATCCTGCTTATCACATTTCGAAATCCTCCGTCAAGCCATATGTCATTGGCTAAAAATGCAAAAACTAACGAAGCAAGAATTACTAATGGAATTTCTTTGCTCATAATTCCCTTGTCCACCTTTATCGGAAGCACCAATGCCGTACATCCTATAATCATCAATGTATTGAAGATATTGCTTCCCACTACATTTCCGATTGCCATTTCGGCACTTCCCTGAATGGCTGACAGCAAACTAATCACCAATTCAGGTGCAGAAGTGCCAAAAGCCACGATAGTAAGCCCTATAACCAAATCGGAGATATGAAAGCATTTTGCTACCGATGCGGCACCGTCTGTAAGAATATTGGCACCAACAAGAATCAAGGCTAAACCGCCCAAAAGAAATAATACATGTCCAATCATAATCATTAATATTTTAAGAATTTACAAAAATCAACGTTGTTTCTTTCATCCTTCGCAGAAAATGAAAGAATCAAACCAATCACTTCGGCATAGTTCCGCTGTCCTGAAGATATGCGATTCCCTTTCAGATAAAAATCATATATAGCTGACTGAACCGCTCCCATCCATTTACTATAACGCTTCTTCCAATATTCCTGATTCGCGGAAAATTGCAATAATACCTCCGGGCGAATCGTATGCACCCACTTCCGAAATTCAGTTTCGGAAAGTAACCCTCTCGCATTACTGAACACATAGGGAAGCAACCCTAAATAACCACTGTAACGAATGGATTGATTAGAAGAACGAATACAGATTTGCCAAGCCCAGAAATTTGCCTCAGCTTCGCTACTCACTCCCAACAAATGAGATAATTCATGTGCATAAATAAATGGACGCTGAACAGGCAACAGCTCATGATTTAAATAAGATTCGCAAAAGAAAGGTCCCATAAATCCCAATACCCCCACACGAGAATAAAGCGTATTAACCAAAGATTTCTTAGGATGCTGAAATGAATAAGGTACAGAAAGTCCAAAACACTCCGGAACATTCTTATATAGACGCTTGATTTCATTTTCCATCTCCGCCCCTCCAACAAATGTTTCTGCAATGAAATCCTCATTCAAACTGTCGGTATAAACTGACAAAAACCAACGAAAATGTTCTTCTTCATATACTACCGGACGAACACCAGAGCGGACAAACCAATCGTCACGAAAATAATTCATTCCCCATGTCCAATAAAACCATGCGAAAAACAAAGTTGACACTCCTAATTCATGAAGCAATAAAATCTTCATTTTTTTCTTTCCATACATCCACCAGGGGTAAATAAGAAGAAACAACAAAACTGAAATCACGCAGACTTCACACAAAGAAAAAGGTACGACAGAAGCTGCGGCCGACAAAAGAAAAGAAATTCCCGGATATAGCTGCCTTGCATACCATTCTCCAGCTCCCGGAATCCAATGAAACAGAAAGACAGTCACTGCCGGAAAAAACATTAAGATTACTCCTAACTTTCTGAAAGCAATATTTTTCATAGTTGCAAAGGTAGGATTATTCCAATTAAAATCTTTAATTTTGTGGAGTTAATGATTGTCAATATTTAAACTTATCATAGCGCATGATACTCAATTATATTTGGATTACTTTTTTCCTTGCAGCTTTTCTGGTTGCAGGCATACAGCTGGTTTTTTACGGAAATACAGAAGTCTTTCCAGCCATCATCAACTCTACTTTCGAGTCATCCAAAACAGCTTTCGACATTTCACTCGGACTGACAGGAGTACTTTCGCTCTGGATGGGTATCATGCAGATAGGAGAAAAGGGAGGAGTAGTGAGTTTTTTTTCCAAGATACTTAGCCCAGTATTCACCCGTCTCTTTCCAGACATACCTAAAGGACATCCAGTAACAGGAAGTATCTTCATGAATCTGACAGCAAATATGCTCGGACTCGACAATGCAGCTACCCCTCTTGGACTGAAAGCTATGGAAGGACTACAAGAACTAACCCCCGACAAGAAATCAGCCAGCAATCCGATGATCATGTTTCTGGTGCTGAACACTTCCGGACTCACTATTGTACCTATCAGCATCATGGTATATCGAGCACAGATGGGAGCAACACAACCTACCGATGTGTTCGTTCCGATTCTGCTTGCCACCTTCTTCTCAACATTAGCGGGTATCATTACGGTAAGTTTGTATCAGCGCATCAATTTACTCAACCGTACAATCTTGCTTTTCTTAGGAGGAATCAGCCTGTTTATTACCGGTATCATCTATTTTTTCAGCACCCTTTCACGGACTCAAATAGATGTGTATTCTACCAATGCCGCCAACATACTCCTTTTTTGTATCATCATTGGATTCATCCTTTCCGGCATCAAACAGCGCATCAATGTATATGATACTTTTATAGAAGGAGCAAAAGAAGGATTCCATACAGCTGTAAGAATCATCCCTTATCTAGTGGCTATATTAGTAGCCATCGGAGCATTCCGGGCTTCAGGATGTATGGACTTCATCATTCAAGGTATAGCCCATTCAATACAATGGATAGGACTAGACAGCGATTTTGTAGGAGCTCTTCCCACAGCACTCATGAAACCGCTTAGTGGAAGCGGCGCACGGGGACTAATGGTAGATGCAATGAACACTTACGGAGCCGACTCTTTTGTAGGAAGAATGGCCTGTATATTTCAAGGGTCGACCGATACGACCTTCTACATTCTGGCTGTCTACTTTGGCAGTGTGGGAATAGTGAAAACAAGACATGCTGTACCATGCGGACTGATTGCCGATTTGGCTGGAGTCATCTCTGCTATTTTTATAGGATATTTATTTTTTAACTGAGATTCGATATGATTACTTATCAAACAGAAGACATTGAAATGCCCGCTATCCATAAGCGGGAAACTTCGGCATGGGTAAAGGCTATTGCCGAAAGTTATGGAAAGAAGATAGGAGAAATAGCCTATATCTTCTGCTCGGACGAAAAGATTCTGGAAGTAAACCGACAGTATCTGCAACATGATTACTATACAGATATCATCACTTTTGACTATTGCGAAGGCAAACGTCTCTCGGGTGACCTGTTCATCAGTCTGGACACCGTACGCACCAATGCAGAACAGTTTAGTGCTCCATACGAAACGGAGCTGAACCGTGTCATCATTCATGGTATCCTCCACCTGTGCGGCATCAACGACAAAGGACCGGGTGAACGTGAAATCATGGAAGCAGCCGAGAACAAGGCTCTTCAGATGAGAAAAAATTTCATCTCAGAATAAGCCTATTTTTACATCAAAACGTTGAGACATTTCAACAAAAATATCTCGACGTTTTGATGTAAACAACACCTTCTTTTCCTAAAAACGTCGAGACGTTTTCCGCCTTACTTTTTCACGGTTTCAAAATCTCATGAAAACCTTCCATCTTTACCAAATTTCTTTAAGTTCTTTTTTACCTACCGAATCTACTCCACCCGTTTATTTTTCGTATTTTTGCATCAGATATAAAAACCTGTAAAACGAATGGAATTTAAGTACGATGTGATTGTAATAGGTGCCGGACACGCAGGCTGCGAAGCTGCCGCCGCCGCCGCCAACCTCGGTTCTAAGACATGCCTAATCACCATGGACATGAACAAAATCGGACAGATGAGTTGTAACCCAGCTGTAGGAGGTATTGCCAAAGGACAAATCGTGAGAGAAATAGATGCATTGGGAGGTTATATGGGACTGGTCACAGACCGTACCGCCATCCAGTTCCGAATGCTGAACCGCTCTAAAGGTCCTGCAATGTGGAGTCCTCGCGCACAGTGCGACAGAGGCAAATTCATCTGGGCTTGGAGAGAAATTCTGGAAAATATCCCTAATCTGCATATCTGGCAGGACACCGTGGAGGAACTGCTCGTTGACAACGGACAGGTAACCGGAGTGGTTACTTGCTGGGGAGTGACCTTCTATGCCAAATGTGTAATCCTTACTGCAGGTACTTTCTTAAACGGACTTATGCACATCGGACATAAAATGCTGGCCGGAGGACGATGTGCCGAACCAGCATCTTACCATCTGACAGAATCCATCATACGCCACGGAATCACTGCCGGACGAATGAAAACGGGAACACCGGTAAGAATCGATGCCAGAAGTGTCGACTTTGGACTGATGGAGACCCAAGACGGAGAAAATGATTTCCATCACTTCTCTTTCATCAGCGAACCTAGAAAACTTAAACAACTGCAATGCTGGACTTGCTTCACCAATGAAGAGGTGCACGAAACTTTAAGAAAAGGATTAAGCGACTCACCGCTATACAACGGACAAATCCAAAGTATCGGACCACGCTACTGCCCTAGTATCGAAACTAAAATAGTTACCTTCCCCGACAAGCCACAACATCAGTTGTTCCTGGAACCAGAAGGAGAATCAACAAGAGAACTTTACCTGAACGGGTTCTCCTCTTCACTGCCAATGGAAATACAATTAGAAGCTTTGAAGAAAGTTCCTTGCTTCAGAAACATTGTTGTATATCGTCCCGGATATGCCATCGAATATGACTACTTCGACCCTACCCAACTTACCCATACACTGGAAGCCAAACAAGTCAAGAACCTTTTCCTTGCCGGACAAGTAAACGGAACTACTGGATATGAAGAGGCAGGCGGACAAGGTATCATAGCCGGTATCAACGCACACATAAACTGCCACGGAGGAGAACCTTTTGTACTGGAACGCAATGAAGCTTATATAGGTGTCTTAATTGATGACTTGGTGACAAAGGGAGTAGACGAACCTTACCGTATGTTTACTTCTCGCGCAGAATACCGCATCTTGCTCCGTCAGGATGATGCCGATATGCGACTTACCGAACGTGCCTACAAACTGGGACTGGTAAAACAAGACCGATATGATATGCTCTGCAGAAAACGTGCCGAAATAGAACGTATCATTGAGTTTACAAAAGGCTATTCTATCAAAGCCGACAAGATTAATGATGCCTTGGAAAATATTGGAACAGCCAAGTTGACACACGGATGTAAACTAATAGAACTATTGAGCCGCCCACAAATTACCATTGAAAATATTGCACCTCATCTTCCTGCTTTCAAAACTGTACTCGATATGATAACCGAACGCAAGGAGGAAATCATTGAAACTGCAGAAGTATTGATTAAATACCGCGGATATATCGACCGTGAACGATTGATTGCAGACAAGATACACCGCTTAGAAAGTATCCGTATCCAAGGAAAATTTGACTATGCTAACCTGCAGTCTCTTTCAACAGAGGCCCGACAAAAACTCATAAAGATTAATCCAGAGACACTGGCACAAGCCAGCCGAATACCTGGCATATCTCCTAGCGATATCAATGTCTTGCTGGTTTTACTGGGCAGATAAACATAGGTGTTTCACGTGAAACAAACAGTTTAAAGAAAATACATAACAATTTGAATATGAACAAAGAAATATTAAAGCAAAACCTACGTGAGATACCCGACTTCCCAATTCCGGGAATCTTGTTCTACGACGTGACTACCCTTTTCAAAAGTGCAGAATGTCTACAGGGCATGATAGACGAACTTTATGAAATGTATAAAGACAAAAGTGTCACCAAAGTAGTAGGAATAGAGTCTAGAGGTTTCATCTTGGGGGCTGCTCTTGCTGCTCGGCTAGGAGCTGGTTTCGTAATGGCACGAAAACCAGGCAAACTGCCTGCCGAAGTAATGGAGGAAACCTACGCCAAAGAATATGGCACTGACACGATCCAAATCCATAAAGATGCCATCAACGAACATGATGTAGTATTGCTACACGATGACTTGTTAGCTACTGGAGGTACAATGGCCGCTACCGACCGTCTGGTAAAAAAATGTGGAGCAAAGAAAATCTTCATCAACTTCGTCATCGAACTGGAAAAACTGAACGGAAGAAAGGCGTTCGACGAAGATGTGGAGATTACGACTCTGCTAAAATTATAATATACAGAAGCGAGCAAAAAATACAAACTGACAGTTTTTCTTACGGAGCGAAGAATCGAACTTGCTATTCGACACTTTGCTCCGTATTTTTCAAAAGAGAAATCTCTCCCTCCTAAATCCCCAAACTTAGCTTACTCCCTTCATACAACAAACAAGCAACATTATGGAAGAATTAAACACTAATGAATATTTAAGAGGCATCGTACTGAACCTGCCCGACAGCCCAGGTATCTACCAATACTTAAATCAGGAAGGAACCATTATTTATGTGGGAAAAGCTAAGAACTTGAAGCGGCGGGTCTACTCCTACTTCTCTAAAGACCATCAGTCACCAAAGACTCGTATCCTGGTCAGCAAGATTGCAGACATCCGATATATTGTAGTCAAGACTGAAGAAGATGCCCTTCTGCTAGAAAACAACTTGATAAAAAAATACAAGCCCCGATATAATGTGCTATTGAAGGACGACAAGAGTTATCCGTCTATCTGTGTCACCAACGAATATTTCCCTAGAATATTCAAGACCAGAAAAGTCATCCGAAATGGCTCGTCTTATTTCGGTCCGTACAGTCACGTACCTTCTATGGTAGCTGTACTTGAACTAATCAAGAAACTCTATCCACTACGCACCTGTTCACTTGCCTTGACTCCCGAGAATATTCAAGCCGGAAAGTTCAATGTGTGTTTGGAGTATCATATCAAGAACTGCAAAGGTCCTTGCATAGCCTTGCAATCACACGAAGAATATCTGGCCAACATTGCACAAATAAAGGAAATATTAAAAGGGAATACACAAATCATCAGCAACCTGCTGCTAAAAGAAATGCAAAGCCTGGCCGAAGAGATGAAGTTTGAGGAAGCACAAAAAGTCAAAGAGAAATACGACTTGGTGGAAAACTACCGTTCCAAGAGCGAAGTAGTAAGCAATGTACTCCATCACATTGATGTTTTCTCTATCGAAATGGATGAAGACAGTGCCTATATCAACTATCTGCACATTACTAATGGATGCATCAATCAAGCCTTCACTTTTGAATACAAGATACGTACACATGAGAGCAAGGAGGAGTTGCTACAACTGGGTATCGCCGAAATGAGAGAACGATATAAAAGTACTTCAAAAGAGATTATCGTACCTTTTGAAATGGATATGGAGATGGAAGGGGTTTCTTTTACAATTCCTCAAAGAGGAGACAAGAAACATCTGCTGGAACTCTCCTTGCTAAATGTGAAGCAGTATAAGCTGGACCGGCTCAAGCAAGCTGAAAAACTGAATCCCGAACAGCGAAGCACTCGACTGCTAAAGGAAATACAAGAGCAGCTACATATGGAAAAAATGCCGGTGCACATTGAATGTTTTGACAACTCAAACATACAGGGTAGCGATGCAGTAGCAGCATGTGTAGTCTTCAAAAAAGCTAAACCTAGCAAAAAAGATTACCGCAAGTATATTATCAAAACAGTAGTAGGACCTGATGACTATGCTTCTATGCAGGAGGTGGTAAGAAGAAGATATTCCCGCATCTTAAACGAACAAGGAGAAATGCCCGACTTAATCCTAACAGATGGAGGCAAAGGGCAAATGGAGGTAGTAAGACAGGTAATAGAAGATGAATTGAAACTAAATATCCCCATAGCCGGACTTGCTAAGGACAACCGTCATCGCACCTCCGAAATCCTGTTTGGCTTTCCACCTCAAAATATCGGTATCAAACAAGGTACTCCCCTCTTCCACCTGCTGGAAAATATCCAAAATGAAGTACATCGGTTTGCCATAACTTTCCATCGCGACAAACGAAGCAAAAGCCAAGTAGCTTCTGCGCTTGACAATATAAAAGGTGTAGGAGAAAAAAGAAAAACAGAACTACTCAAGACATTCAAGAGTGTGGCTCGAATCCGAAAAGCCAGTATGGAAGAGATTGCAGCGGTAGTAGGTGAAGCATGTGCCAAAAACGTGAAGGAGGCACTGGATAATCCGAAGAATGACGAAACATATAAATAAGTAGACCTCCACCTTGTCTGCACCTCAAAAAAGCACAATCGAATTTTACTTTAATTTTTCGACTTGTTAGATAGAAATCGCAGATTTTTATGTATGTTTGTAGAAATAGGAAAATATGAGAATAGTTATCCAACGTGTAAGCTACGCTTCCGTAACAATTGGAGGTGTGTGCAAATCGGCCATCAAAGAAGGGTATATGATTTTGGTTGGCATAGAAGAAGCCGATGAAAAAGAAGATGCCGATTGGTTGTGCCGAAAGGTTATCGGACTAAGAGTGTTTGATGACGAAAATGGTGTAATGAACAAATCTATCAATGATATCGGAGGAGAAATCCTAGTGATTAGCCAATTTACGCTAATGGCTTCCACTAAAAAAGGGAACCGTCCTTCTTATATCCGTGCAGCTGGTCATGAAAAAGCAATTCCACTCTATAACTATTTCTGCAATGAACTAAGTATCGCACTAGGAAAACCTGTCGGTACGGGAGAGTTTGGTGCAGACATGAGAGTGGAACTACTCAACAACGGACCTGTAACAATTTGTATGGACACTAAAAACAAAGAATAACATGACTCTGGAAGAAGCTCAACAAACAGTGGACAACTGGATAAAGGAATATGGAGTAAGGTATTTCAGCGAACTGACCAACATGGCAGTACTTACCGAAGAAGTGGGTGAACTGGCTCGCATCATAGCTAGAACATACGGCGACCAGTCTTTCAAAAAAGGAGAGAACCACGACTTAGGGGATGAAATGGCTGATGTATTATGGGTACTTGTCTGCCTTGCCAACCAGACAGGAGTAGACTTGACTGAAGCATTCAAGAAAAACCTGGAGAAAAAAACTGCCAGAGATAAAGAACGACATAAAAACAATCCAAAATTATAAGATTATGAATCATAACGAACACCATGAATGTGATCACCATCACAATCAAGAAGAAATGGAAATGCAAATGGACAAATACCATTTGGCACTGAGCAAATATAACACTACCCTATCGGACGAAGAAATCCAGGCAGAAACTGCAAGCATCCTGGAAAAACATCTGGAAGAAAACAATACACTGGAAGTTAAGAAATTCTTGTTCCACTGTATCGACCTCACTACTTTGAAATGTACTGACAGCGAACAAAGTGTAATGAAGTTCACCCAGCATGTCAATGAATTTGTAGATGCATATCCTGATTTGGATAATGTGGCTGCTATCTGTGTATATCCCAACATGGCAGAAATCGTAAATGACACACTGGAAGCAGACAATGTAAACATTGCATGTGTCTCTGGCGGATTCCCTTCTTCACAAACATTTACCGAAGTGAAAGTGGCAGAAACAGCCATGGCCCTACATACAGGAGCAGACGAGATTGACATCGTTATGCAGGTGGGCAAATTCCTTTCAGGAGAATATGAAGAGGTGTGCGATGAAATCGAAGAACTGAAAGAAATATGCGGTGACAAGCACTTGAAAGTAATCTTGGAAACAGGAGCTTTGGACACTGCTACCAATATCAAAAAGGCTTCTATCCTATCTATGTATTCGGGAGCAGACTTTATCAAGACTTCTACAGGAAAAGAAAAACCAGCAGCTACTCCTGAAGCAGCCCTAGTGATGTGCAAGGCCATTAAGGAATATTTCCTGGAAACAGGTAGAAAAGTTGGTTTCAAACCTGCAGGTGGACTGAATACCGTACACGATGCCTTGGTTTATTATACCATCGTAAAGGAAATCTTAGGTAAAGAATGGCTTTCTAACGAATATTTCCGTCTAGGAACTAGCCGACTGGCTAATTTGCTACTATCTGACATTGTGGGAAAAGAAGTGAAATTCTTCTAAAGACCAAGCAATACCACACAAAAACAAATGCCATCATCTAGCCTTTAAGACTTTGATGATGGCATTTGTTTTTATCATATAGAACCACTTATTTCTTCCGCTCTATTACATAATCAATATAGGCTGTCAATGCTTCCCTCAAGTCAGTATCTGTAGAATCAGGAAGAAGCGACAATGCTCTATCACGATATTCATACATTCTCTTTTCGGCATATTCAATACCTCCTTCAGCTTTTATGCAAGCTACAAAAGAAGCGATTTCATCAGGAGTAGCCTCCAATGCGCGAATCCTTAACGCTAAATCTTGCAGCTCTGAATGTCTATTTTGGTTAAGCACATATAGAGCCGGCAAAGTAAGTTTGCCTTCCAACATGTCATTTCCCGTAGGTTTACCTAACTCCGGACTCTCAAAATAGTCGAAAATATCATCTTTAATTTGAAAAGCAGTACCAATAAATTCACCAAAAAGAACTGTTTTCTGCACCATTTCGGCATTAGCATCTACCGATAAAGCGCCACTTTCAGCACTTGCAGTAAACAATGCAGCCGTTTTCTTACGAATAACATCAAAATAAATCTGCTCCGAAAAATCTTTATTCGATATGTTGGTCAACTGAATGATTTCCCCCATCGACAGTTCCTGTCCCAACCGAGAAACCAGTTTAACCAGTTCTATCTTGCCAGTCAATGCAGCATGCTTAAGACTGGTAGCCAACATAAAGTCACCCACTAACACAGACACCTTATTATTATATATTGCATTGACTGATGACTGCCCACGACGCTTATCACTCTCATCCACCACATCATCATGCACCAAACTGGCCGTGTGCAGCAACTCTAGAGCAAGAGCAACATGATAAGTCGAAGAATTGATACGCCCCAAAAGTTTAGCCATCAACAACACTAAGATAGGACGCATCATCTTGCCATTACGCCGTTTGATGTATCCTAACACTTCATTGATTAAAGGGACAGAACTTTGGAGTGAATCATTGAATAAAGCTTTAAATTCATCCAGTTCTTTTGCTATCGGTTGTCTTATTAATTCAATCTTATCCATCGGAGATTTATTTGCCTACAAAAATAATAATAAAACCACTAATACGGTATTTTTTTGTATTTTTACGTAGAAAAACTTAATTTTTAAACGAATGGAGAAACTATTCTTACTAGATGCGTATGCGTTAATATACCGTGCATACTATGCTTTTATCAAAAATCCACGAATTAATTCCAAAGGTTTCAATACTTCTGCCATCATGGGATTTATCAACACCTTAGAAGAAGTTTTGAAAAAAGAATCCCCTACTCATATTGGTATTGCATTCGACCCGGCCGGACCAACATTCCGCCACGAAGCATACGAGCAATATAAAGCACAAAGAGAAGAAACTCCAGAAGCAATCCGACTGTCGGTCCCTATCATCAAAGACATTATCCGTGCCTACCGAATACCTATCCTTGAAGTAAAAGGGTATGAAGCCGATGATGTTATCGGAACTCTTGCCACTGAAGCTGGAAAAAAAGGAATCACTACATATATGATGACTCCCGATAAAGACTATGGACAACTCGTTTCGGAAAACATATTTATGTATCGCCCTAAATATGGAGACAAAGAATTTGAAGTGATGGGAATAGAAGAAATCAAGGAAAAATTCAATATCCAATCTCCACTTCAAGTCATAGATATGTTGGGATTAATGGGCGACACAGCTGATAATATTCCTGGATGTCCTGGAGTGGGAGAAAAGACTGCACAAAAGCTCATCGCACAATTTGGATGTATAGATAATTTACTAAACAATACAGACCAATTAAAGGGTGCAATCAAAACAAAAGTTGAAAATAATCGTGAACAAATCAACTTTTCAAAATTTTTGGCTACCATCAAAACTGATGTTCCTATTACTCTTGATATGGAAGCTCTGAAAAGAGAAGAGCCGAATGAAGAAGAGTTACGCCGAATTTTTGAAGAACTTGAATTCCGGACTTTATTGGACAGAGTGCTGAAAACTGAAAAGAAAGCAACTGTTAATCCTACCTCTTCACAACCCGATTTATTTGGATTCTTTTCGGAAGAAAGTACAGACGATGGCAAAAATTCAAATCTCACAACACTTGAAAGCCTCAATTACAATTATCAACTTATTGATAATGAGGAGAAAATGACCAAATTTCTACAAATTATGTTTACAAAGGAGTCTTTCAGTCTAGATACAGAAACCACAGGAACAGATCCTATCCGTGCAGAATTAGTAGGAATAAGCTTTAGCTTTCAAGAAAATCAAGCTTTCTATATTCCAGTACCAGCTCAACGTGAAGAAGCTCAAAAACTGGTAGACAAAGTAAAACCATTATTAGAAAATGAAAAGACCCTAAAAATAGGACAGAATATTAAATATGACATATTAGTACTTGCCAATTATGGTGTGGAAGTAAACGGACCTATGTTTGATACCATGATTGCGCACTATGTGCTGCAACCGGAATTGCATCATGGTATGGATTATCTGGCCGAAGTTTATCTGAAATACCAAACCATTCCAATAGAGAGCCTGATTGGACCTAAAGGAAAGAATCAAAAAAATATGAGAGACCTGACCCCTCAAGATGTGTATAAGTATGCATGTGAAGATGCTGACGTGACATTGAAACTGAAAACTTATCTGGAAGAGGAATTGAAAAAGAACAACATAGAATCACTCTTCTATGATATTGAAATGCCATTGGTTCCCGTATTGGCCTATATGGAAAGGAACGGTGTACGCATTGATACAGAAGCGTTAAAGGAAACCTCCGTGCATCTTACTGCACGTATGAATCAGATAGAAAAAGAAGTTCAGAAAATGGCTGGTGTGGAGTTCAACCTCGCATCTCCTAAACAAGTGGGAGAAGTACTCTTTGACCGACTTAAAATTACAGACAAAGCAAAAAAGACAAAGACCGGACAATATGTAACTTCTGAGGAGGTATTGGAATCATTGAGAAGCAAACATGAAATTGTAGGAAAAATACTGGAACATAGAGGATTAAAAAAACTGATTGGTACTTATATTGATGCTCTCCCTACATTGATAAACCCTGCAACCGGACGTATCCATACTTCCTTCAACCAGACGGTAACTGCTACAGGACGACTCAGTTCAAGCAATCCGAACCTGCAAAACATACCTATCCGAAACGAAGATGGAAAAGAAATCAGAAAAGCCTTCATCCCAGATGACGGATGCGAGTTCTTCTCTGCCGACTATTCACAGATAGAACTGCGCATCATGGCTCATCTAAGTGAAGACCCTCACATGACAGAAGCTTTTCTTAATGACCTTGATATCCATACTGCCACTGCAGCCAAAATATATAAGGTGAAAAATGAAGAAGTGACTAGAGAACAAAGAAGTAAGGCCAAAACAGCCAACTTCGGTATCATCTACGGTATCTCTGTCTTCGGCTTGGCAGAACGGCTCAACATAGAACGCAAGGAAGCTAAAGAACTTATCGACGGATATTTCGAAAATTATCCACATATAAAGGAATATATGGACCAAAGCATACGTACGGCTCAAGAAAAAGGATACATCGAAACCATCTTCAAACGGAAGAGATATTTACCAGACATCAACTCCAGAAATGCGGTAGTAAGAGGATATGCTGAACGAAATGCAATCAATGCACCCATACAGGGAAGTGCAGCTGATATCATCAAGGTGGCTATGATTCATATCTACCAACGCTTCAAAAAAGAAGGAATACGCTCAAAGATGATTCTTCAGGTACACGATGAACTCAACTTCAGCGTTCTGCCGGAAGAAAAGGAAAAAGTACAACAAATTGTGATTACAGAAATGGAAAGTGCTTACAAAATGAAAGTTCCTTTGCGCGCGGACTATGGTTGGGGTCAAAATTGGGTAGAAGCCCATTAATGTTAATGAATATTTAAAATATAACATTTTGCTAATTTTGGTGTTTTTTTTGCTCAAATTGCTAGCATATATCAAAGGTTTTACTAATTTTGCAGCGTCTTAAAAACAAAATGATAGTAAAACCTTTAAATATTAAAAATATGAAGACAATGAATTTTATCAAAAGTTTATTAGTATTAGCCATTGCATTTATTGCTAACCTTACAGTTTCTGCTAGCAACCCTGAAATTAGTTTGGTATATAATACAGAAGAAATAAACGGGGTAAGATTGTCTGAAACTGTATATCATATGAGTGAAGGTATCTTGACTCACTATGCTAAGTACAACTACAAGTACAATGATAACAAGCAGGTAGTGGAAAACCTAATGCAGAAATGGGACAAGAACAGCTCTGAATGGAGAAATGACATGTGTATCAGATATTTGTACACAGAAGGAACTGTTACAATGGAATATTATAAATGGAACAAAAAGAGCAACGAATTTGTTTTGGTTCCTAATATGACCGTTACAATGAACAAGTAAAAACAACAAGAATAAATCATAAACTCTCTTAAGCAAAGAGGCACCTCGTGATGAAGTGCCTCTTTTTTTATTATCTCTATCAACAATCGAAACTACCAATTGGAACTTTCAATTTATAACTACCCCACGTGAAAAACATTAAAACAACCTTCTACTTACTATTTGTAAGCAAATCGTGAAAATACATACTTTGCATATATAAACTCTCAACAATTCTTCTCCTCTTCTTTCTACACGGACACTCCTGAAACAATCTTTGGTAAATCTGAAAGAAATCCGTAAATTTGCAGTCAATATACAACATCGTTATTACGATTAAAAGATAGAAAATTAATATATTATGGCATTACAATGTGGTATTGTCGGTCTGCCTAATGTGGGTAAATCGACTCTTTTCAACTGCTTATCAAACGCAAAGGCTCAGGCAGCCAACTTCCCTTTCTGTACAATTGAACCTAATGTGGGCGTCATTACAGTACCAGACGAACGTCTGAACAAACTAGCCGAACTGGTAAACCCTGACCGTATCGTTCCTACTACAGTAGAAATCGTAGATATCGCCGGACTGGTAAAAGGTGCCAGCAAAGGAGAAGGACTTGGCAACAAGTTCTTGGCAAACATCCGTGAAACTGATGCTATCTTGCACGTACTAAGATGCTTTGATGACGAAAACGTAACTCACGTAGATGGTAGTGTAGATCCTGTACGCGACAAAGAAATCATAGATACTGAATTGCAGCTGAAAGACTTGGAAACCATTGAAAGCCGTATCCAGAAAGTACAGAAACAGGCTCAGACTGGTGGTGATAAAGTTGCCAAACAAACTTATGACGTTTTAGTACAATATAGAGATGCTTTGCTGCAAGGTAAATCTGCCCGTACCGTACAGTTTGAAACTAAAGACGAACAGAAAATAGCTCATGAATTGTTCCTGCTTACTTCTAAACCTGTAATGTATGTATGCAACGTAGACGAAGCGAGCGCTGTAAACGGCAATAAATATGTAGACCAGGTACGTGAAGCGGTAAAAGACGAAGGCGCTGAAATCTTGATTGTAGCTGCCAGAACAGAAGCCGACATTGCAGAACTGGAAACTTATGAAGACCGTCAGATGTTCCTTCAGGAAGCAGGATTGGAAGAATCTGGTGTGAGCCGTCTGATTCGTGCAGCCTACAAACTGCTGAACCTTGAAACTTATTTCACTGCAGGTAAAGTAGAAGTCCGCGCATGGACATTCCACAAAGGTTGGAAAGCTCCTCAATGTGCCGGAGTTATACATACAGACTTTGAAAAAGGTTTCATCCGTGCAGAAGTAATCAAATATAACGACTTTATCCAGTATGGTTCGGAAGCTGCTGTACGCGAAGCTGGTAAGCTGAATGTAGAAGGTAAAGAGTATATCGTAGAAGACGGTGACATCATGCATTTCCGTTTCAACGTATAATACATTCTTTCAAATAATATCAAAATCCGTTGCGGATAGCCTTATAGGTAGTCTACAACGGATTTTTTGTTTTATCGGTTAAGATATTTGCACAATTCTTCCACCGCACGTGCACGGTGGCTGATACAATTTTTTATTTCATTGCCCAGTTCGGCAAAAGTTTGTTCATATCCTTGTGGAACGAATACCGGATCATATCCGAAACCGGAAGTTCCGTGCTTCTCTTCAATAATCGAACCATTGACAACCCCTTCAAACAAATGCTTCTCTCCCCCCTCAATCAAGCAGATGCAAGTTCTAAAACGAGCCTTCCGGTTAGTTTCTCCCTGAAGTTCGGCAAGCAATTTGCGCATATTAGCTTCCGAATCATGTCCGCTACCTCCTGCATAACGTGCCGAATAGACTCCTGGAGCACCATTCAAGGCTTCCACTTCAAGACCAGTATCATCTGCGAAACAATCCAAGCCATAATGCTGAAAAATATATTCAGCCTTCAAGATAGCATTTCCCTCTAATGTAGCTGCTGTTTCAGGTATATCGGCATCACACTGTATGTCTTTCAGACTCAGCATCTCAATCTTATCCCCTAAAATGGCACGTATTTCGTCCAACTTATGGGCATTGTTTGTAGCAAAGACCAATTTCTTCATCTTCTTATCAATTTTAGTTTTCGCAAAGATAAAGAAAAAAAGTCCTGTCAACGCAAGTGATGAAGTTTAATTTCCACCTTGTCCAACGACTGCCCATCGGGTGAAGATACGATGATTTTCTTGCTTCTACCAGGGAACAAATCAAAGAAATTATCACTGAATCGAGCACCCTGTACCGGTATCTCAACAAATACATCCCTTGCCAATTGCTTTGATTTCAAAATCAGCTGTAAACTGCCGTCGGAAAGCAAACGGCGAGTCAATTTGATAGACGGGTCAGACAATTGCTGGTCCTTGGGATAAACCGGATAAAATACTTCTTCTGACAATATTTTACCCGTACTCTGTTCTTTCACTACCATCTGAAGATAAGAAGTAGCAAGATTACAATCCTTAAAAGCATCCTGGTAACTTTCCTCATAAATCAATGAAGAAATGTTTGCAGGCATCTCCCTCTTTATCTCTTTCTTACGATGTACTTTTCCTGAAAAGTCAACCACATTTAAAGAAACAACTACTTGGGCAGGTTCCAGATAATCGGATATAAGATAATATTTCAACTGTCCCTCCTTTTTCAACACATTTATCAACACCGGTGAAAAAGCCCTCTTCAACTGATATTGCATTGCTTTCCAATTGCCAAAATAATCAATTGCCGACCAAGAAGCCACCGGCCAACTGTCATTCAGCTGCCACGGAAGTGTTCCCATACAATAAGGACGGTTTCGCCGGTGTGCCTCTACTCCTCTCCTGATGCCATATCCTTGCAACACCTGACTCATATAAACCAAATCTTCAAAATTATCGGGAACACGATAGTACAATCCCATAGTCTGCTTTATCAGTTCATTGCCAATACTACTTTTCTGATGAGCCTTCATCACTTGAGAATCAATTGCATAATCTTCGGGAGAAGCAAATGTACGAATCGTTTTCATCTCCGGAAATGCCAAGAATCCAAATTCACTCATAAAACGTGGGATAGACATATCTAGTATTTCAAAAGGCTTTTTCCCATGCCATATAGCCCAATTATGACTGTCGGCTATCCCCCAACTGTTGGGGCGGCCCCAATTTGATTCATAAGGAGAACCTTCCAGATAAAAGCGTCCGCCGTCAAATCTGCGCACCAGTTCTGGAAGTATTTTACGAAACAAAGTATCATACCCCTGCTGCATGCGCTGATAAACCGCCTCCGAATATCTCTTCTTCCACCCCCAATAACGCATACCTTCATAAATCTCATTATTTCCACACCACATAGCCAATGAAGGATGATTACGCAAACGCTTGATATTGTATTCTGCTTCTTTCGCTACATTCAGCAAAAAGGTTGGATCGTGCGGATAAGTGGTACAAGCAAACATAAAATCCTGCCAAATAAGAATTCCTCGCTTGTCGGCTTCTTCATACAGCAAATCATCTTCATAAATACCTCCACCCCAAACACGCAACATATTCATATTAGAAGTCTGCACGTCATCCAGCAAACGAATATACCTCTCGGGAGTTACACGTGGCAACAACGCATCTGATGGTATCATATTAGCACCTTTAGCAAACAAAGACTTGCCGTTTACTTTAAAATAGAAACTCATCCCATGCTCATCTTTCTCATTTATTACCTGAATATCTCTAAGCCCTGTACAGACTGTCTTTTCTGCAATACAGACCTCTCCTTTCCATACCGTGAGTTTAAATTGATACAAATAAGGTACTCCCCATCCATTAGGCATCCACAACTTTGGCTTATCAATATCAAGCGGTAAAGACACCTTATTCATTCCAGGCTGGAAAAGTTGTGTTCTCACTATTTTACCTTGCTGATTTCCACAAGTATAGTTGAGTTTCACCGACAATTCCAACGACTCTCCAGATACTTGATTTAATTCTATTATATTTTCAAGTTCCGCTTTTTCCGATGTAACCTTCAACTGCTTTATATGAAAATCCTCTACCGAAACCACATCAAACAATTCTAACGACACTGGCCGCCAAATACCCGAAGTAGCCAAACGGATTCCCCAGTCCCATCCATAAGAATAAGGAGCTTTCCTGCTGAACACACTCAGTTTCTGCGGATGATGGTCATTGTCTGCAGGATAATCAAAACCATTGCTTTCGCGCTGTGGCATAGTTTCACGAATAGGTGAGCGGAACTTTATTACCATACGGTTCTCCCCCTCTACCAAAAAAGGAAGAACCGGTACACGATAACCCAGAAACATATTGTCAGCCCTGAGAATCAAGGCTCCATTCAAATAAACATCTGCATAAGTATCCAGCCCTTCAAAACACATCAGTGCACCTCCCCGCTGCAACTGCCGGGCAGAAAGCTGAAAAGAAGTACGATAAACCCAGTCCTTATCTTCCACCCACTGCACCCGCGCTTCATTCATCCCATAAAAAGGATCGGGCAACAGTTTATGAAACAACAAGTCTTGATGGATAGTGCCTGGCACTTGCGCCTCTTTCCAATCCCATTTGCCATCTTCCGAAAACTGCCATCCGGCATTCAATATCAACCGTTCTGCTTCGCTCGCTGCATAGACCTTACTTCCTGACCACAATAACCAAGACATTATGCTCATTAGAAATATCCTCCACATATTAGATATTTGATTTTATATTTAGTAAATAGAATTATTCATAACCACAAAAATAAAGCAAGTTTATCCGAAAAAGATCTTTATCCGAATAAACTTGCTATATTTTAACCAAAAAAGGAGCATTCTCTCCTTTCTCTAAAAGATTATTTCACCTTCAGTTCATCAAAACCTTCCCCATATACTCCTACCACATTACTCTGTGATATAAATGCATCTGGGTCTATGTCTTTAATCAAGCGAAAAATATCGAGCGATTCTCTTTTCTTTGCCACTACTACCACCACTTTGATTTCCTTTCCGCTATACCATCCATGGCCGTCCAACAAGGTTACACCACGGTTCACTTTAGTTGAAATGCCTTCAGCTATCTCATGATACTTCTTTGAGAAAATCAAAAACTGCACTGACTGCCGGGTACTGTTTATTACATAATCTATCACAATACTCATGACAAACAAAACACAGAAGCCAAACAACACTCTTCTCCAGTCATGAAAGACAAAATAGCAGGAAGAAATAATCACGATATCGCAATACATCATCATTCGCCCCAAAGAAATATCTTTGTACTTGTTGATAATCCATGCAATGATATCAGTACCTCCCGTACTGCCATTGTTACAGAATACAATTCCAATCCCCAAGCCAAGCATCCCGGCTCCAATAACACAAGCCATGAAATCTTGCCCCGCCCCCAAGAGCATCGGCAACTCTCCGTTTGCATCTCTGAATATCTGCTGGAATGCCCAAAGCAGAAAAGTCAGCATGAAAATTGCATAAATAGTCTTGATACTGAAACGAGGTCCTAAAATCTTCAATGCGAAAATCAAGAAAACCGCATTGATGATAAAATAAGTGTTCTGAAGTTCAAGACCCGTAGCATAGTAAACGATGGCAGAAATACCAGTAACTCCTCCGGTAGTAATCTGATACGGCAGCATGAACAACACCCAAGCCAACGCATAAATAATTAAACCGAAAGTAATGGCAAGGTAGTCTTTCGACTCCCTGCCCAACTTTTTTTTCAAATCAGCTTCCATATATAGAACCCTTTTTAATTAGACTATTTGTCCGAAGACATACGGCCTATTATCAAAGTACGATGTTAACAATCTTCTTAGGCACGATAATCACCTTTTTAGGTGTTCTGCCTTCAATCCATTTCTGAGCCTGCTCATCATTCATTACAGTACTCTGAATAGTATCATTGTCAGCATCTACTGGAAATTCCATTGTAAAACGAGCTTTTCCGTTAAATGAAATGGTATATTTTACAGTATCTTCCTTCAGATAATCTTCATTGCAAACCGGCCACTGAGCATCACATACCGATGTTTCATTACCCAGCTTCTCCCATAGTTCTTCTGCCAAGTGAGGAGCAAACGGAGCAATCAACACTACCAAATGGCTCAACACACTCTTGTTGCGGCATTTCAAGGCATTCAGTTCGTTCACACAAATCATAAACGCACTGATAGAAGTATTATAAGAGAATGTTTCAATGTCACCAGTCACCTTCTTAATCAGCTTATGCACAGCTTTCAATTCTTCCTTAGTTGCCTCGCCCTCCACTGGAAGGAAATTATCCTGACGGTCATAAAACAAGCCCCAAAGTTTTTTCAAAAAACGGTGTACTCCGTCAATACCATTGGTATCCCAAGGCTTAGACTGTTCTACCGGTCCAAGGAACATTTCATACATACGCAATGTGTCTGCTCCATATTTCTCAACGATAATATCAGGATTTACCACATTATACATTGACTTGCTCATCTTTTCAACAGCCCATCCACATACATACTTTCCATCTTCAAGAATAAATTCTGCATTGTGGTATTCCGGTCTCCAGTTCTTGAACGCTTCTACATCGAGCACATCGTTTGAAACAATATTCACATCTACATGCAATGGAGTTACATCATACTGGTCTTTCAGTCCCAGGGAAACAAATGTATTGGTATCTTTAATACGATATACAAAATTGCTTCGTCCTTGAATCATACCCTGGTTCACCAGTTTCTGGAACGGTTCTTCTTTTACACTCACACCGCAATCGAACAAAAACTTGTTCCAAAAGCGAGAATAGATAAGGTGTCCGGTAGCATGTTCAGTACCACCCACATAGAGGTCTACATTCTGCCAATAGTTGTCGGCCTTTTCCGAAACCAGCGCTTCATTATTGTGAGCATCCATATAGCGGAGGTAATAAGCACTTGAGCCAGCAAATCCCGGCATGGTGTTCAATTCAAGAGGAAATACGTTTACGTGGTCAATCTTGCTGTTTTCCACTACTTCACCGGCATTTACATCCCAAGCCCACTTGGTGGCATGTCCCAATGGAGGTTCGCCCGATTCGGTAGGAAGGAACTTGTCTACTTCAGGCAACTGAAGTGGAAGTTTGCTTTCGTCAATCATATAAGGCATACCGTCCTTATAATATACAGGGAATGGTTCTCCCCAATAACGTTGACGAGAGAAGATTGCATCACGCAGGCGGAAATTAACCTTCACACGACCCAACTGATGTTCCTTCACATATTTCTTGGTGGCTACAATTGCTTCTTTGATAGTAAGACCGTTCAGGTTCAGGTCACAATAAGGAGTAACCCCTTCTTTCGGTGAATTGCAAACAATACCTTCCTTGGCGTCAAAACTTTCTTCGCTTACATCACATCCCTCTACCAAAGGAATGATAGGAAGGTTGAAATGCTTGGCAAAAGCATAGTCACGACTATCGTGTGCAGGCACTGCCATAATAGCTCCGGTACCATAACCAGCCAACACGTAATCACTGATCCATACAGGAACAGATTCACCGGTAAACGGATTGATACCATAAGAACCGCTGAATACACCGGTCACACGGCGGTCGGAGATACGTTCACGTTCGGTACGCTTCTTGGTTCTTTCCAGATAAGCTTCTACTTCTGCTTTCTGTTCTGGTGTGGTCAACTGAGCCACCAGCTCACTTTCAGGAGCAAGTACCATAAAGGTAACTCCGAACATCGTATCGGCACGAGTAGTAAAGATAGTAAATTCCACGTCACTGTCTTTTACCTTGAAGCGAACTTCAGTACCTTCCGAACGTCCAATCCAGTTGCGCTGTGTTTCTTTCAAAGAGTCTGTCCAGTCTACAGTGTCCAGCCCGTCGAGCAGACGCTGAGCATAAGCCGAAACACGCAAGCACCACTGACGCATCTTCTTCTGAATCACCGGATAGCCGCCACGTTCCGAAACTCCATCCACCACTTCATCGTTTGCCAATACGGTTCCTAACTGTGGACACCAGTTCACCATGGTTTCTCCCAAATAAGCAATACGATAATTCATCAAGGTTTCCTGCTGTTCTTTTTCCGACATAGCCTTCCATTCTTCTGCAGTAAATGAAAGTTCTTCGCTGCATGCTACATCCAAACCTTCTGTACCCTTGGTTTCAAAAGCTTCCACCAGTTTAGATATAGGCTGAGCCTTGCCACACGAATTGCAGTAGAAACTGTTGAACATTTTTTGGAAAGCCCACTGTGTCCAGTGATAATAATCAGGCTCGCAAGTACGAACCTCACGGCTCCAGTCAAAGCAGAAACCAATCTTGTCCAACTGCTCACGGTAGCGGGCAATATTGACAGCTGTAGTTACAGCCGGATGTTGTCCTGTCTGGATAGCATACTGTTCGGCTGGCAAACCATAAGAATCGTATCCCATCGGATTCAACACGTTAAATCCTTGCAAACGCTTGTATCTGGCATAGATATCGCTGGCAATATATCCTAACGGATGACCTACGTGCAATCCCGCCCCTGATGGATAAGGGAACATATTCAACACATAGAATTTCTTCTTCGACTCGTCTTCCACCACTTTATAGGTGTTGTTCTGGGCCCACTGTTGCTGCCACTTTTTCTCTATCTCTCTGAAATTATATTCCATAATATGTATATAATTGATTTTTAAATGTTTCGATATTGATGTGCAAATATAGTGAAAGTAAACTGGTTTTAAGGTATTCCAACCTTGCAATTTTCACTCTGTAAGCAATAAGGTGATTATTACTTTAATTCATTATTTTCGTTTTCTATTCATCTCAATAGATTTTTACCTTATCCCGCTTTCATCGGAAAAGAATCGGAAGAAATGCATGCCTCGCATCATCTTACTGACCTTTTCTTATGCAAATCAAATTTGCAAAAAGTCACTCTTATATACATTTTATAACATTTCAACCTGGTTAAATTGTACCAATTAGAAAGAATCTAAGTAAGATTTCCATCTGTTTTATGGGAAAGTAGTGAAATCATACCGACATTTTTTGGGGATCGTGTAATCATTTTTGGAAAAATATGTAATTATTTGGGCTGAAATAATTAGAAGATTGGGCAAAAATATACCGATGATCTAGATGAGACAGTCGGGTGAGCCACCAAAATAGAAAGAAAAGAGGTGTTTTTGCCTGTTTTTTATTTTTTTTGAATGAAAACAGAAGATATGAAAATCGGGGATATAATTCTGATAAACAAGATAATACAGAAAATATAAGGCCATGAGAATCCTTTCTTTGAAAAGACTCGAATACCAGTACGAAAACGAACAAGTATCGGATAGCGCATTTACATTGTTTAACAGCCAGTGAAGAGAGTAGGAAGACAATTGTTTTTATTTGCAAGTTACATAAAGCATGGATAGTTATTCAACTTAACTGAAAAAATGATCTCTATGATTTATCAACCAAGCCCACTAATCTTGTTTAAATAGACTTCTGATTAAGTTCTCAAAAAAACAACTGATTACCCAAGATCTTTTAAGGACATAAAAAAAAGCTTTGATTCTTTTGAATCAAAGCTTTTTTATGCGGTGCGTACGGGACTCGAACCCGTGACCCCATGCGTGACAGGCATGTATTCTAACCAACTGAACTAACGCACCAAAGTTTCGCTTGAATTATAAAGTCTCTTTTATGCGGTGCGTACGGGACTCGAACCCGTGACCCCATGCGTGACAGGCATGTATTCTAACCAACTGAACTAACGCACCAAAAAGTTTCTTTATAAAAGCAATCTCTCTCGATTGCGATGCAAAGGTACTGCTTTTTTTTGAATCTGCAAGACTTCAGAATATTTTTTTTCAAAAAAAATCATTTTTCAATCTCACCTAACGGTATAAAAAGGCTTATCATAATACATAAACAAAAGATTATCAACCATATACAAAGCACCCTATGTAACATAAAAAAATGTATCTTATCAAGCTATCCCTTGTATAAGATACATTCCTTTCTAAAAAATCATCCTTATATTCTTTAGAGTAAACAGGTATTTATGCAATTTTACTCTAGATTGTATTCCCAATTATCAAATTTCACGAATACTAATAGCCACTCCCCCACTTGGAGCCAGTCTCTGCTTAAGGATGGTCTTACTACTTACCTTACGAGTGCTTATTACATAATCTTTAGGATTTGTTCTCCAGTCGGCTTTCTTTCCATCGGCATAAACAATGGCTTGATATTTCTTCCCTTTGGGGAGAAAACTGAAGTCAATGCATGCTTCACGAGCATTCTCATCGGTTATTCCTCCTACAAACCACTCGTTCTTTCCTTTTGCCTTACGGGCTATCGTGATATAATCGCCCGGTTCAGCCTCCAAAATATAAGTATTGTCCCAATCTACTGCCACATCCTTGATAAACTGAAAAGCATCCAAATGTTTTTCATAATTTTGATAGAGGTCGGCAGCCATTTGGAGCGGGCTATACATGGTAACATACAGAGCCAACTGTTTAACCAAAGTAGTACCCAGTTTAGCCTTATTATTTCCATATACCGAAAGGTCACCCTCAAAAATACCCGGTGTATAATCCATAGGACCTCCCATCAGCCGGGTAAAAGGCAAAATGGTCTGATGGTCCGGACGGATACCATTAAACGATTCAAACTCCGTACCTCTGGCAGATTCCTGTGCTATCCAGTTTGGATAAGTACGACACATACCGGTAGGCCGCACAGCTTCATGTGAGTTTACCATGATTTTATACCTGGCAGCCGTTTCCGCCACACGGTTATAATGGTTTACCATCCACTGCCCGTCGTGATGCTCACTACGTGGAATTATCGGCCCCACATAACCAGTCTTTACAGCATCATATCCATATCGGTTCATAAAACGGAAAGCATCGTGCATCTGCCGCTCATAGTCCACCACCGAAGAAGTCGTTTCATGATGCATGATTATCTTCACCCCTTTTTCAGCAGCATAACGCTGCAACTCTGCCACATCAAAATCCGGATAAGCCTTGGTAAAACTATAGATATACTCCTTTGCATATGCATAGTTATCCTCCCATCCTTCATTCCATCCTTCCACCAATACTGCGTCAAAACCATGTTCAGCCGCAAAATCAATGTATTCTTTCACATGCGCAGTATTAGCACCATGATGACCATTAGCCTTCAGTTTGGAATAGTCTGTCTCACCAATCACAATATCTTGTGTATCGGTATAAGCCCAAGTGGAACCTCCCCCTATAAAATACTCCCACCATACACCTACATACTTGACTGGCTTAATCCATGAAGTATCTTCCAGTTTGCAAGGCTCATTCAGGTTTGCTATCAGATTAGAAGCCAGAATATCACGTGCATCATCACTGACCACTACTGTACGCCATGGAGTATGGCTGCCAGTCTGTATGAATCCTTTAACTCCATTCTTGTCGGGAGTAAGATGAGCACTCATCTGAAAAGTCTTGGCATCAAGGTTTAAATGCATTGCCGGATAATTGACTAATGCTGCTTCATGGATATTGATATACAATCCATCATCCGATTTCAACATTAGCGGAGTCTGCACCGCCACGTTTGGTGAAGGTGACTTGCAGACCAAGGCCTCATTGCGTGCTTCATCAATCAATTGCGGCACCTCAGCAAGTTTGGAAGTCGTAATCTGAAACTCATTGGTGTCATAATCTGCCGGTATCCAAAAAACCTTGTGATTACCCGACAAACAAAATTCGGTCACCTCCTCATTTAAGGTAAAATGTCGGAGTTCTTTCTGAACCGGAAATTCATAACGGAATCCCAGTCCGTCATCAAACAAACGGAAACGGATATTGAATTGCCATCCGGTATTTTCTTGCTGCAAAGCTACAAACAGTTCCTTATGATAATCGCGAACCACACTGTTCTGCCCCCATACAGGATTCCAGGTTGTATCTGAAACATCCTCCTTTGTTTCTATAATGCGAAAATTCTTATCAAATTCATACGAAGGACGAATCAGAAATCCCATACGACTCTCCTTGATAACTTCTTTGCCTTTATAAGTCAAAGAATAGACAGGCACCTTGCCTTCTGCCAAATGGAAATCCATCACCAGTTTCCCGTTCGGTGAAGTCAATGTTTGCGCCCAGGTTGCCAATGACATCCCAAACAACCCTAATAATACAATCAGCTTTTCCATATCGATATAATTAATTATTCTAAATGATAATATTCTCAAGTTCAGTACCTACCCTTTTGATGGTTAACGACCAACATCTTTTAGGCAAGTTTGCCGACCTCTCAACAATAGCTTCATCGGCAAAACCAAACAATACAGCCTGCAACATCCCCCTTCCCCCGTAACAAAACAAGAATTCCGCAATCACTAACCAATCCTATACTCCCATTAGATAAAGTTACACCATGTATAGTTTTCATACGAAACTGCATCTCTATACATCAAGTCTCCACCGAAAAGCTGGAAAACAGAGATAAACAAAAATAAAAGACATACTAGATATTTCATAAGACAGTATCATTTCTTGGTTACCAACAATAATTGCAAAGGTATTTCTTCTAGCATAAAAGAAAAAATTTTCAACAGAAAATATACTCCCCTCTATTCAAGCCTGCTGAAAAAAGTGTTCTCTACCAAGAAAGCCCCCAAAGTTCTTGTGAACTAATCAAACAAAAACTACCTTTACAGAGAAAATCCTGCCAGCGTTAACTGCAGAATTACATTGGTCACTTCTAACTTATCAATTTCTTATGGGACGACTCATTAAATTAGTATTGTACTATTTCGCCTATCAACTGGCCTTTTATGGAATATTCTCCTGCGGATATATGCTCTACCAGCATACCACCGATCTGCCCACCTCACCAAGCGGTGATTATATGAACTGCATCATTGGGGCGCAAGCCCTTGCCACTGTTGCGATGGGCATTCATTTGATTGCCGGTAAATATGTAGCACTCAACCGGCAGACATGGAGCGGCATTGGAAACGGAAAACTGATGCTCACTTCCATAGCCTTCATGATGGGCATGGGACTATGGAGCAACTACTTAAGCGAAAAGGTGGCACTTCCCAATAACCTACAAGAGGTCTTTAATTATATGATGCAGCATCCTCTAGGCATCCTCTCCATCACCGTATTGGCACCTATCGTAGAAGAACTTTTATTTCGAGGAGCTATACAAGGTCATTTGATGCGCTTATGGAGAAATCCCACCTGGAGTATTGTCATCGCTTCACTGACTTTCGGTATCGTACATAGTAATCCGGCACAAGTGCCTTTCGCCTTTATCCTAGGATTGGCTTTGGGATGGATCTACTACCGGACAGGAAGCCTGCTGCCCAACATTATAATGCATTTTGTAAACAACACAACTGCCGTAGCAGGTTTCTTGACAACAAAAGACCCGGAAGCCACTATGACTTCTACTTTTGGAACAACAGGTGCTCTAAGCGCCGCCCTTCTAGGGGGCTTACTGACACTGGTCTGCATTTGGTATATCCAGACCAAACTTACCGCCCAACCAACTTTCTGGAAAAACGAAGAAGAACACTAAATCTTTTCATCTTTACGTTCATTCTACCAGTCCTTAATTTTTCTATAAAACCTATTAATTACCATATTAGGATAGCTAATAATCCATTATTTGTCCGTATCTTTGCATCCGAATTAGATTTTTGAAATAAATGAAGACATTTGAAGAACTCGGCGTTTCCGCAGAAATACGCCAGGCTATTGAAGAAATGGGATATGAATACCCAATGCCTGTACAAGAAGAAGTAATACCGTATTTGTTGGGAAACCGCAACGACGTAGTGGCTCTGGCACAAACCGGAACCGGAAAAACAGCCGCATTTGGTCTGCCGCTGATACAAAAAATTGATGTAAAACGTTGTGTACCACAAGCTCTTGTTTTGTGTCCAACACGCGAACTTTGTCTGCAGATAGCAGGCGACTTAACAGATTACTCTAAGTATATCACCAATCTTAAAATACTACCCGTATATGGCGGCTCATCAATTGAAAGCCAGATACGAAACCTCAAAAAAGGAGTACACATCATCGTGGCTACTCCAGGACGTCTTATTGACTTGATGGAACGTAAGGTGGCACAGCTAAGCACCATCCAAGATGTTGTTATGGATGAAGCCGATGAGATGCTGAACATGGGGTTTACCGAAAGTATCAATGCCATCTTGGAAAAAGTACCGGAAGACCGTAATACACTGATGTTCTCGGCTACTATGAGCCTTGAAATTGCACGTATCGCCAAGACTTATCTACACGATGCGAAAGAAATTACTATCGGTACAAAAAATGAAGGAAGCAAGAACGTACATCATATTGCATACGTGGTACATGCCAAAGACAAATACTTGGCACTGAAACGTGTGGTTGACTTCTATCCACAAATTTATGGTATCATTTTCTGCCGCACCCGTAAAGAGACACAGGAAATTGCAGACAAACTGATTCAGGATGGATATAGTGCCGACTCACTGCATGGTGAATTGAGCCAGGCTCAACGCGATTTGGTTATGCAGAAATTCCGCCAAAGACATTTGCAGCTCCTGGTAGCTACCGATGTGGCAGCACGCGGTCTGGACGTAAACGACCTTACTCACGTTATCAACTATGCTTTGCCTGATGACACCGAAAGCTATACCCACAGAAGCGGACGTACCGGACGTGCTGGAAAAACAGGTATCTCTATCGCCATCATGAATATGCGCGAAAAAGGAAAAATGCGCGAAATAGAACGCATCATCAAAAAGAAATTCGAAATCGGCGCATTGCCTAGCGGTCAGGCTATCTGTGAACAGCAACTGATTAAGGTAATTGACGAGATAGAAAAGGTTAAGGTAGACGAAGAGGAAATTGAAGCATTCTTGCCGGGAATCTACCGTAAACTGGAATGGCTGAGCAAAGAGGACTTGATTAAGAGAGTGGTCTCTATGGAATTCAACCGATTCTTGGATTACTATAAAAATGCTCCTGAAATTGAACAGCCAAAGTCTAGCGACAAAGGTGGTGAAACTAGAGAACGTAAGGATAGAGGCAGCGACCGCGAAAAAACCGCACGCAAAGCAGAAAAGGGATATACAAGACTGTTCCTCAATTTGGGCAAGACAGATGGTTTCTATGCAAACCAGATTATCGAACTAATCAACCGAAACCTGAAAAAAGAACATATCCAGATTGGCCGTATCGACTTGATGCAGAACTTCTCTTTCTTTGAAATCGTAGAAGGACAGGCTCCTGCTGTTATCAAGGCTCTGAATAAAGTGACACTCAACGGCGGACGTAAAGTTATTGTTGAAGTGGCTGGAGAAAACAATGGGAAAAGTGATAAAGGCGGAAAGAAAAGAGGACGTAAAAATGCCGAAACTGATTCCCCAAAAGAAAAAAGAAGCAAAACTGACAGAAAGGACAAACTGAGCAGAGAAGAAAGAGGATATACTTCTGCACGTGGACCTAAACGTAAAAATGACTGGCAACAGTTCTTTCAGCATGACAATGACTTCAAGACAGACGACTTTGCTGAAGAAGGATGGGCTAAACGTAAAAAACGTAAATAACCGGTTACTCTCTTAATAAAAAACAGTATCCCCCTCGTTTTTAGTTGACTAAGAACAAGGGGGATATTCTTCTTTATAAGATATAATCAATAAGCATTCTTATTCATTAGCGGATATGCTTGTATCCATATACTGCCAATCCACCAAGTTCCTCTTCAATACGGAGCAACTGGTTATACTTGGCCATACGGTCTGAACGACTCAAAGAACCAGTCTTAATCTGACCGCTATTGGTAGCCACCGCAATATCGGCAATGGTAGCATCTTCTGTTTCACCCGAACGATGCGAAGTTACTGTAGTATATCCGTGACGGTGGGCCATTTCAATGGCATCCAAAGTCTCGCTCAACGAACCAATCTGATTTACTTTAATCAAAATGGAATTGGCACAACCGGTTTCAATACCTTTCGACAAGAACTCTACATTGGTAACAAACAAGTCATCACCTACCAACTGGCAACGATCCCCGATTCTCTCGGTCAGTTTCTTCCATCCTTCCCAGTCGTTTTCACTCATACCGTCTTCGATAGAGTCAATAGGATATTTATCAATCAACTCTTCCAAATATGCCACTTGCTCATCCGAAGAACGCTTCTTGCCTTTCTCCCCTTCAAAGATAGTATAATCATACAGTCCGTCTTTATAGAATTCAGAAGATGCACAGTCCATACCAATCATTACATCCTTTCCCGGCACATAACCTGCAGTTTGAATAGCCTGCAAAATAGCTTCCAACGCATCTTCTGTACCGTTTAATGCAGGGGCAAAACCTCCTTCATCACCAACAGCTGTACTCAATCCACGGCCATGAAGCACCTTCTTTAGTGCATGGAATACTTCAGCCCCCATACGCAAACCCTCACGGAACGAAGGAGCTCCTACCGGACGAATCATAAATTCCTGGAAAGCAATAGGAGCATCACTGTGAGAACCTCCATTTATAATGTTCATCATAGGAACAGGCATTACAAATGTATTGACACCTCCGATATAACGGTACAACGGAACATTCAGATAAGCTGCAGCAGCTTTAGCTACCGCCAATGAAACACCCAAGATTGCATTGGCTCCCAAATTCGACTTGGTTTTAGTTCCGTCTAACTCAAGCATACGATGATCGATAGCACGCTGATCCAAGACAGACCATCCTACCAAAGCCGGAGCAATCACCTTATTCACATTTTCCACAGCTTTAAGCACGCCTTTTCCACCATAACGATGTGAATCATTGTCACGCAGTTCCAATGCTTCATGCTCACCTGTAGATGCACCTGAAGGGACCGAAGCACGACCTACTACTCCAGACTCCAATTTAACTTCCACTTCTACTGTTGGGTTACCACGTGAATCAAGAATTTCACGTCCTATAATAGCTTTAATTTTCATATCCAAAAGTTTTAAAAATTTGATAATCAGATTCGTTTGCAAAATTGTAGATATCTATCCTAGAAGACAATACCACAAATTAGGTATTTTCTACCCCCCAAAAAAATGGCAGGGATTCTTTGTTGGTATCCACCTCACAAAAATTCCCCACCACCAAGTTTGCCTGTAAGCAAACTATTATGAAACAAATCAATAATTGTTCTTCTTCACTTCGAAATAAGCCTGTGGATGTAAGCAAGCAGGACAAATTTCAGGAGCTTCAGTACCTACATATAAGTAACCGCAGTTACGACACTGCCACACCACTTCAACATCCTTCTTGAACACCTTGCCTTCTTCTACGTTCTTTGCCAAAGCTACATATCTTTCTTCGTGCCCTTTTTCAGCCACTGCAATTTCACGATACATCTTAGCGATAGCAGGGAAACCTTCTTCTTCAGCAATATCGGCAAACTTAGGGTAATCCAAAGTCCATTCTTCATTCTCTCCAGCAGCAGCAGCCTTCAAGTTTTCTAATGTGGTACCGATAACACCTGCCGGATAGCTTGCAGTGATTTCCACCATGCCACCTTCCAGCCATTTGAACATACGCTTTGCGTGTTCCTTTTCCTGATCTGCAGTTTCAGTAAAGATAGCAGAAATCTGTTCGTAACCTTCTTTCTTTGCTGCACTTGCAAAATATGTATATCTCATTCTAGCCTGTGATTCACCAGCGAATGATATTGCCAAATTCTTTTCAGTTCTTGTTCCTTTAACGCTCTTTCCCATAATTGTTAGTTATTTATTGGTTAATTACTATATGTTTTATTTTTGTATTGCAAAGATAGCATATTTTTTCAAGATTGTAATCATTACAATATTATTTTATCGTTTTTTAATAAAAGAGCTCATCTTTTGAAATTATAACCTTATATATATAAAGAATGTGCTGCTTTTTATATACTTTTGCACTTATTTTTGTGATTTATAACATCTATCATTTAATGAAAGCATTTGAATTCAAACCAAAATTGTTCGACACACTGAAGAATTACAGTAAAGCGGACCTGACTACCGACATCATGGCCGGTATCATTGTAGGTATTGTAGCGCTTCCTCTAGCTATTGCATTCGGAATCGCCTCTGGAGTTAGCCCAGAAAAAGGTATCATCACAGGTATCATCGCGGGTTTCATCATTTCATTCTTAGGAGGTAGCAAAGTTCAGATTGGAGGTCCTACAGGAGCATTTATTGTAATTATCTACGGCATCATCCAGCAATATGGTCTTGAAGGATTGATGGTAGCAACTATGATGGCCGGAGTTATCTTGATACTTTTAGGTATCTTCAAACTGGGAACTGTCATTAAATTTATTCCATACCCTATCATCGTAGGTTTTACTAGCGGTATCGCAGTTACTATCTTCACCACTCAGATTGCCGACATCTTCGGACTGAACTTCGGAGGAGAAAAAGTTCCAGGTGACTTTGTAGGTAAATGGATTCTTTATTTTAATCACTTCGACACTATTAATTGGTGGAATATGATAGTGAGCTTTATCAGTATCTTCATCATTGCCATCACCCCTAAATTCTCCAAGAAAATACCTGGTTCACTGGTAGCTATCATTCTTGTTACAGTAGGTGTCTACCTGATGAAAATGTATGGTGGCGTTACCTGTATCGATACAATCGGTGACCGTTTCAGTATCCAGGCACAACTTCCAGAAGCATCTGTTCCTTCATTGAACTGGGAAGCCATCAAGAATCTTTTCCCTGTGGCTATCACCATTGCTGTATTGGGAGCTATCGAATCATTGTTATCGGCCGCTGTAGCCGATGGTGTAATTGACGACCGCCATGACTCCAACACCGAACTCATCGCACAAGGTGTAGCCAATCTGGCCACCCCTCTTTTCGGCGGCATCCCTGCCACTGGAGCTATTGCCCGCACAATGACCAATATCAACAACGGCGGACGCTCTCCTATTGCCGGCATCATCCACGCCATTGTTTTGCTTCTGATTTTATTGTTCCTCATGCCACTTGCACAGTATATCCCTATGGCTTGCTTGGCCGGTGTACTGGTAATTGTATCCTATAATATGAGCGGATGGAGAGTATTTAAAGGTTTACTGAAAAACCCTAAATCGGATGTAACTGTATTGCTGATCACTTTCTTCCTGACTGTGATATTCGACCTTACAGTAGCTATCGAAGTCGGTCTGGTCATTGCCTGTGTACTCTTTATGAAACGTGTCATGGAAACCACTGAAATTTCTGTCATTACTGACGAAATCGACCCTAATAAAGAGTCGGACATGCAGGTTAATGAAGAGCATCTGATTATTCCAAAAGGTGTAGAGGTTTACGAAATCAATGGTCCATACTTCTTTGGTATTGCAACTAAATTTGAAGAAATTATGGCTCGCTTGGGTGACCGTCCTAAAATACGTATCATCCGTATGAGAAAGGTTCCTTTTATCGACTCTACCGGTATTCACAACTTGACTACCTTATGTAAAATGTCACAAAAGGAAGATATCCATATTATTTTGTCGGGTGTCAACATCAAGGTTCATCAGGTGTTGGAAAAATCAGGTTTCTATGAATTGCTAGGACAAGAAAACATCTGTAGCAATATCAATGAAGCGTTGGAAGTAGCAGCCAAGGAAATAAAAGAACTGGAAGCGACTGAACAATAATTGAATCTACAGTTCCATTTAGTTATAAAAAAGGATTAATGATGAATCATTAATCCTTTTTTATATAGAGAAAAAAACAATTCCTGCGAAATGTCAAGGTATCATTGTACTACCCTAGAAAAACGTTGGAAAATACTTTCTGACAATCCCCTAAAGTACCTTAGTTACCACCTCCATTAATTCAAGAATTTATAGTATAACTTACATTTTCAGGGTTTTAAATTTTATAATCTATTAGCTTCAGATTATATGAATATACTATATTTCACTAGTGTCCACTAAAAATTAGCGCGACACTAAAATTTTAAAAATTAAATAAATTTGGCCCATTAAGACCGCATTGATCTTTG
>RCNI01000124.1_pt1 | contig 81500 bp, 64 predicted proteins | sample 2041151 | NCBI WGS metagenome assembly RCNI01 (sample SAMN09708214, study PRJNA481090) | feces metagenome | isolation source: feces | place: Antarctica: Albino Rookery
GAGCGTGCCGAGGAACTCAAGCGCGATTTCCCCGATATGCCCGTTTACCCGACGCCCGTCGAGGGACAGGTCAAATTGGCAGCCGGCTGGCTGATCGACCAGACGGGACTCAAGGGCTGTCACGAGGGACGTGTCGGCATACACCATCGTCAGGCACTGGTACTGATCAATTTAGGCGGTGCGACGGGTGGCGAGGTCATCCGTTTTGCACACTCCGTTCAAGAAAAAGTAAAAGCACGTTTCGGGATCGCAATCGACACCGAAGTCAATATTATATAGACCATGGTTTTCAATTTGGAAGAATCGTTTCAGGACTACATCCGCCAGAACGAACTCGCCACCCACGACGACAAGATCCTTCTGACCGTGTCGGGAGGTGTCGATTCGATGGTGATGCTCTCGCTTTTCTGCCGTTGCGGCTACCGGGTGGGAGTCGCCCACTGCAATTTCCAGTTGCGCGGCGAAGAGAGCGAGGAGGACGAGGTACTCGTCGAACAGCAGGCCGCCCTGCACCATGTGCCGTTCTACAACCGCCGTTTCGAGACGAAGGCCGAAATGGAGCGCACGGGCGAATCTATGGAGATGGCGGCACGCCGTCTGCGTTACACGTGGTTTGCCGAATTGTGCAAAGAAGAAGGCTACACGGTGGTGGCCGTGGCACATCACGCCGACGACTCGATCGAGACGTTTTTCATCAACCTGTTGCGCGGTACGGGATTGCGCGGACTGACGGGCATCTCAACTCAGGTCGGACACATCATCCGTCCCCTGATGTTTGCCTCGCGCCACGAGATTTCGGACTATGCCCTTTCGCATCATATTCCCTTCAGAGAGGATTCGTCGAACCGCTCGACCAAATACCTGCGCAACAAAATCCGTCTGGGACTGATTCCCCGCATCCGCGAGATCAATCCCAAATTCACGTCGCTCATGACGCGCAACATCGGCCGTCTGACCGATGCCCAACGCTTCATCAACCACGGCATCGAACGCATCATGCAGGAGTCGGTCACGCGTCAGGACGGCATCGACACGATCCACATCGACCGCATCGACCCCGATTTCCCGAAGGAGTTCGTCATCTACGAACTGCTCAATTCGATGTACGGATTCAAGGGTGATGTGATCGACTCGCTGTGTCATGCCCTTGAACACGAAGCCACCGGACGCCGCTTCTATTCGCGCGAACATGTGGCCTACATCGACCGCGGCAACATCCTCATCACGGACATCGCCGACGACGACCCCTGCGAAGTGCAGGTCGAACACGGTGCCGCCCGCAGTTATTGCGGCAATTCGGTGCTTTTCTACGAACATTGCGACATCGACACGATCAAGAATTTCGGTGTACCCGAACACATCGCCCAAGTCGATGCCGATCTGTTGCAATACCCGCTGACCCTGCGCCGCTGGCGTGAGGGAGACCGCTTCGTACCCTTCGGCATGGAGGGTTCGCAGAAGGTGAGCGACTATCTGATCGACCACAAAATCTCGATGGCCGAGAAACAACGCCAGTTTGTCCTGCTGTCGGGCGATGAAATCGTGTGGCTGGTCGGACGCCGCATCGACGACCGCTATCGTCTGACGAAGCAGACCGAAAACGTATTGCGCATCACCAAAGAAATCGTCTGAAGATGGCAAAATCCGCACTCCGTTTCCGCGACTCGGTCGCTGCCTACGAGCAACTCCGCGCAAAGATCTCGAAGGGGGACTATGCTCCCGTCTATCTGTTGATGGGCGAGGAACGCTTCTTCATCGACCGTCTTTGCGACCAACTCGCCGAACATGTCCTCTCGCCAGAGGAGCAGGCCTTCAACCAGACGACCGTCTATGGCAAGGATTCCGATGCGGGACAGGTGATCAACCTCTGCCGCCAACTTCCGATGATGGGGCGTTTTCAGGTGGTCATCGTCCGCGAGGCACAGCAGTTGCGTCAGTTGGAAAAACTCTCGCTCTACACCCAGCAACCCTCCCCCACGACCCTGCTTGTGTTGTGTCACAAGGAGAAGAGCACGGACAAGCGTTCGGCACTCTACAAGAGTTGCCAGCAGAAGGGCGTGGTGTTCGAATCGGTGCGTCCGCGCGACTACGAGATTTCGGCGTGGTTGCAGGAGTTCGTCCGTACGGCGGGCTTCACCATCGACCAGAAAGCCATGGCGATGCTGACCGCCCACCTCGGAACCGACCTCTCGAAGATCGAAAACGAGTTGCACAAACTCAGCGTATCGCTTCCCGAAGGCCGTCGCCAGATCACCGACCGGGACATCGAACGCAACATCGGCATCTCAAAGGATTTCAACAATTTCGAGTTGTGTAACGCCGTACTGGCACGAGATACGGCTCGCGCACTGATGATCGCCGACCATTTCTCGCGCAACCCGAAGGACAACCCCCTGCTGCTGACCATCATGGCCCTGTTCTCACAATTCAAGGATCTGTTCGTGATCAACTACCTGATGTGGATGACGCGCCACCGCCAGAAACCCTTCCCCTCGGATGTGGAACTGATGCGCATCCTCCACAAAAGCAATACGTTTGCCATCGACCAACTGAAAAAAGTCGCTCCCGCATGGCCGAACCGCAAGGTATTCGAGATCTTGGGGCTGATGCGCGAATACGATGCCAAGAGCAAAGGAGTAGATACGGGTGGCGCATCGGACGGAGAACTGTTGCGCGAATTGCTGTTGAAAATTTTCCTCTTATGACGGAACTGTATGTCTATCAGACACTTCATCTGGAATCGGGGCATCCGCGGTTCTTGAGCGAACACCTCGACCTGCTGCATGAAGACGCACGGACACTCTTCAATCGCCCGATTCGGATTTCCGAAGAAAAAATCCGCCGCGAAATTGATCGGATCGTCTTTCGGGAAAAATATTTTTCCGCCGCAACCTCGTTCATACGCATCGCCTGCCACGAATCGGGACGCATTGTGCTTACGCCCGAAGGTCGTTCGCTCTACGAAGGCTATGCCCTGCGCTCGCTCCATCCCGATGCCGTCTCCCTCCAATATGAACTGCCGATGCACGACATGCCAACCTCCGCCTCAGAAGCCGTCTCGGCAGAAGCACGCTGTGCGGCACGAATCCGCGGTGCGGAACTCGCCCTGCGTTGCGACCGCAACGGCTACTGCCGATCCATAGAAGGACATCCCATTGCAGGCATCTGTCAAAACCAACTCATCGCGCCCCCTGCCCGTCGCAATGTGGAGCGCGACCTGTTGTTGCGTGCCGCCCGCCACCTCGCACTCACCGTCTCCGAAGTCTTCTTTTCGCAAAGGGATCTGTCGCGTTTCGAGGAGATACTCTGGGCGGATCACCGCGGCATCACCGCTTTGGGACACATCGACGGATTACCGCTCATGAGCCTCACGGCCGAAAAACTGAGTGCCGCCATGGAACTCGTCGCCCGGCAGTAAACTTCTCGTGACGGAACTGTTTGAACATCTCATCCCGTTCGGATTCAGCACCTTTGTCGGAACAGGTCGGACAGATGCCTTGAGGTGCAAAAACAAATCTTCGCTCCAAACCCCGCCACCGCTTTCATCACCGACGCCACCGCTACGGATGAAGTCGCGCGGATTTATTACCTCACCCGTCCATAATCCCGCTTCAACCTCTGCACCGCGGAAAGGAGGAAGTGGTGATTCTTTTCGGATTTTCCGAGAAACCTTTCCCCGCGCCGCACCCCTAAATTCGAGGATTCGTTTCACTAAAATCACCCGAATCCATGAAAACAAAAATTTTGATTGCGGCACTCGCACTGCTTGCCGTCGCATGCGTCTGTCTTGAAAAACAAGTCTCGGAAAACCTCCGTCTCAAAGCGAACCAACACGCCCTGATGAGCGAAATCCGAACCACCCGCAACCGCCTCGGAGAATCCGTTGCCGAGTGCGAACAACTGCGTCTCTCCCATCGTGAATTGCGCCGTCTTCGCCATCGCGACGCACAACGCATCCGCAAACTGGGCATCTCGCTCCGTCATGCACGGAGTCTTGCCCGGAGTGCCTCCCTCACCCAAATTACGACAGCAACACCCCTGCACGACACCGTCATCCTGCGCGATACCATCCGCGACACGCTCCGCTTTTTCCGTTGGAGGGATCAGTGGGTGCGGATCGACGGGCGGATCGACCGAGACTCGGTCTTCTGCCGGGTGGAGAGTGTCGATACCCTGCGCCAGATCGTTTATCGTGTTCCGCGCCGTTTTCTGTTCTTCCGCTGGGGAACGAAGGCCGTCCGTCAGCAGATCACCTCGTCAAACCCCCACACCCGCATCGTTTACACCGAATACCTACACCTCCGGAAATAATTCCATGAAAGGGCAAATAGCAACGGATTGAACACTGAAAAAAAACAGAAAAGTATATCCGGTTTTTCACAAAAATCGCTATCTTTGTCCATCATGGAACGTATCGCCATATTCCCCGGATCGTTTGATCCCTTCACACGAGGCCATGCCGCCCTCGTCGAGGAAGCCCTGAACCTCTTCGACCGGGTCATCATCGGCATCGGAAACAACACGGCCAAACAGGGTCTTCTTTCGGTCGAAAACCGCCAACGCCTCATCAACGATGTCTATCGCAACAATCCCCGCATCGAAGCCCGCATCTATACGGGTCTGACGGGAGACTTTGCCGAGGAGACCGGCGCATGCGCCATCATCCGCGGTGTGCGCAACACCACCGACTTCGAGTACGAACGCACGATGGAGGCCACCAACCACCGCATCTACCCTTCGATCACCACGGTCATGTTGTTTACCCCCGCCCCCGTCGCCGACATCGCCTCCTCGACCGTCCGCGAGGTACTTTCGTTCGGACGCGAGGTCGATGAATTTATGCCCGAAGGAATCAGTTTGAAAAAATATTTGTAAAACACAAACGCACCTCCCGCGGGAGGTCTTGCATAAAACAATTTGAAAGATTATGATGGAATTTACCGCCGAAATGATTGCCGGATTTCTCGAAGGAGAGATCGTCGGTAATCCTCAAGCCAAAGTACACACCGTCTCCTCGATCGAAGAGGGCAGGGAAGGATCGCTGAGTTATCTGACAAATCCCAAATACGAACCGTTCATCTACACCACCGGTGCAAGCATCGTACTGGTCGATAAGACATTCACCCCGTCCGAAGAGTTGCATACCACCCTGATCAAGGTCGAGAATGCCGCCATGTGCGTTTTGAAACTTCTCGAAATGTACAATGCCGCAAAACCCCGCCGCAAGGGTATCTCGGAACGCTCGTCGATCTCGAAGGAGGCCGAAGTGGGCGAAGATTGCTACGTGGGCGAATTTACCGTCATCGAGCGTGGCGCAAAGGTCGGCAAGAACTGCCAGATCTATCCGCAGGTTTACCTCGGTCAGGGTGTCACCGTAGGTGAGAACACCACGATCTACCCCGGCGTGAAGATCTACGAGGGTTGCCACGTCGGCAACAACTGCATCCTCCACGCAGGCATGGTCATCGGTGCCGACGGTTTCGGTTTCATGCCCAAACCCGACGGTACGTTCGACAAGATCCCCCAGTTGGGTAACGTCATCATCGAGGACAACGTCGAGATCGGTGCCAACACCTGTATCGACCGCGCCAAGACCGATTCGACGATCATCCGCCACGGCGTGAAACTCGACAACCTCATCCAGATCGGCCACAACGTACAGATCGGTGCCAACACCGTATCGTCGGCACAGACGGGTATCGCAGGCACATCGAAGGTCGGTGCAAACTGCTTCCTCGCAGGTCAGGTCGGTATTGCCGACCACGTGACGATCGGCGATCGTGTGAAGATCGGTTCCAAGTCGGGTATCGACAAGAACGTGCCCGACGACGAGATCCGTTTCGGTTATCCCGCACTGGCCGGCATCAAATACCACCGTGCCGCCGCCGTATTCAAGGATCTGCCCGACATGGCCCGCGAGATCCATGCTTTAAGAAAGGAAATTGAAGACCTTAAAAACAAATAAAAACATGAAAAAAATCATTTTTGCAGCCGCAATTGCCGCACTGCTTTCCAGTTGTGCAGGCTCCCCCAATGCCTATACCTTCAAGGGTACTATCGAAAATCCGGACGGAAAACTCTTCATCCTTACGGATCAAGGCGTAACGATTGATTCGACCGTTGTGAAAGAAGGGCAGTTCCAGTTCAAGGGAATTGTAGAGAAGAACGGCATCTATTTCCTGACCGATTCGCAGGATCGCAGCCATCTGAACGTACTTGCCCAGTTCTTCTTCGAGCCGGGAACGATGACCCTCGAAAAGGTGGGTGACGCTTATCAGGTAAGCGGTACCAAGTCCAACGACAAGAGCAACGCTTTGAGTGCCGAGTTGAACAAACTCTACACCGACTATCAGAAGCCCGACATGACCGACGAGCAGAAGGAAGAGATCCTCCAAAAGGTGGACGAACTTCAGAAGAAAGCCATCGGGGAAAACCGCGACAATTTGTTGGGTGCGGCTCTTTTCCAGAACGAAGCTCTCGAATACAGTGCCAAGGAGATTTTGGCCGAAATTGAGAAATTCACGCCCGAAATCCAGCAGTCGGCTTCCATGATCCGCCTCAAGGAGACCGCCGAAAAGATGCTCAAGAGCGAGGTCGGCGAGCCTTATATGGATATGGAACAGCCCGACAAGGACGGCAAGATGATTTCGCTCAAATCGGTGATCGAAACCGAGGGTAACAAATATATCCTTCTGGACTTCTGGGCATCGTGGTGCGGCCCCTGCCGTGGCGAGATTCCCTATCTGGTAGAGACCTACAAGGAGTTCCACAAGAAAGGCTTCGAGATCTACGGCGTATCGCTCGACGAGAAGGCCGAGTCGTGGCAGAAAGTCATCACCGACAAGGAGATGAACTGGATCAACGTCAGCGATCTGAAGGCTTGGAAGAACGAGGGCGCACAGCAGTATGCCGTAATGTCGATCCCCGCCAACTTCCTGATCGACTGCACAACAGGCAAGATCATCGCCAAGAACCTGCGCGGTGAGGATCTCGCAAAACAACTCGGCGAATTGCTGAAATAATCTCCCGTACAAGGATATAAAAAAGGCTCCCGATCTTTTGGGAGCCTTTTTATATTTACACTGCTTGGAGCAATCGGGCTTCTGCATTCGGGACAAACCGTTACATATTATAAAATTCAGAAAATCGAAGAAAGCATATTGAATCATTGCCCTGTTGATGAGCGTCTGTATCCGCAGACAAGAACCATTTCGGCAACCGATAATACGGACACGACATCCGCCCGACCTCAAACTTTGGGAGCAGATCTCTCCGTACCGGATGACTTCAAGAGCATATCCGAATGGGAGAAAATACAGTAACACCCTGCTACAATGCTTCAGACAACCAATGAAAACTTCGGCAGGAGAATCCTCCGCACCATGATATTTTATTTCACAAGGCAAGAATCCTTGGAGATCTCGCATAATTTTCCGAATATTGCACCACAAAACCATCCCGCAACATGTCTCCCGCAAAACCAAAACACCGCATCATGGGCATCGACCCCGGCACGAACTACATGGGTTACGGCGTCCTCGAAATCGAAGGGCGCACGATCCGTTCGGTGGTGTTGGGCGATATAGACCTGCACAAGATGGACGATCCCTACGCCAAGTTGCGCTATATTTTCGAACGGGTGTCGCGTCTCATAGAGGATTATTCGCCCGATGAGGTGGCTCTGGAATCGCCGTTTTTCGGGCAGAACGTACAGTCGATGCTCAAACTCGGACGCGCCCAAGGCGTGGCAATGGCGGCGGCACTAAACCACGGATTACCTGTTGCGGAATATGCTCCGACGCGCATCAAGCAGACGATCACGGGTACGGGCGCAGCCTCCAAGGAGCAGGTCGCAGGCATCGTGTGTCGTATGTTGCTGGTAGAACATCCCTTGAAGCGACTCGATGCCACCGACGGCATGGCGGTTGCACTGTGTCACCACTTCACGACCTCCAATCCGCTGAACGGTGTCTTCGGCAAAGAGAAAGTCAAGGGATTGGGCGGAAATCAGAAAACCCTGTCGAAAAAAGGCTCGAAAAGTTGGGAACAATTCCTCTCGGAACATCCCGATAGGGAGATAACGAGAAGTGATCCGAAAAAAATTTAATTTTTTCTTTATTTTTTCGGTCATGCAACCTGCCGACTATCAACGCCATAAGAGGATGTACAGAGTTACAGCCCGCATTTGACCATAAAAATAAATTCCTTTTTATTTGGAGCGTAACACATTTTGCCTTATCTTTGCACTCGCAATCAAGGAACAAGGCGCCGTAGCTTAATTGAATAGAGCATCTGACTACGGATCAGAAGGTTACAGGTTTGAGTCCTGTCGGCGTCACTCGATTCGACCACTTACGGCGGTAAGTGGTTTTTTATTTCTCAAATCCTCCGGGTACAAGCAAGGAGGAAAGGAAGCGACGAAGGGATGAAAAGACGAACGATCCGGACAGAAGAACCAAACAGGGCGACTCAAAGAACGTGATTCAAAAAAATATCCCGAAATCAGACCGATAATTTGCAGAAATAATTTATTTGTCATACATTTGTACTCGCAACAAGGCGCCGTAGCTTAATTGAATAGAGCATCTGACTACGGATCAGAAGGTTACAGGTTTGAGTCCTGTCGGCGTCACTACTTTAGAGCGGTTTGAAGCATTTCAAACCGCTTTTTCATTTAAAACACCATGCTCACCAAAGGCTACATCCAACTCTACACCGGCAACGGAAAAGGAAAAACCACGGCGGCATTCGGACTTGCGGTTCGTGCGCTGTGTGCCGGACAGAAAGTGTATATCGGTCAGTTCGTCAAATCAATGAAATACAACGAAACCCGTCTTGAAGAGATGTTTGAGCATCTAAGGATCGAACAACTCGGTCGCGGCTGTTTTCTCCACAAAGATCCCGACGCGGAGGACATCCGTATGGCGCACGAAGGGTTGGCGCACTGCCGTGAAATTCTCCGCGAGGGGACATTCGATGTGGTGATCCTCGACGAGTTGTGCATCGCCCTCTATTTCGGGTTACTTGACACGGACGAAGTATTGGAGGCACTCGACGCAAAAGCCGAACACGTAGAGGTCATCATCACGGGACGCTACGCCCCGCAGGAGTTGATCGACCGCGCCGACCTCGTCACCGAGATGCGCGAAGTGAAGCACTACTACACACAGGGTGTCCTCTCCCGCAACGGTATTGACCATTAACACACCGAGACCGCGTCAGACTACGCACGTTCCCGCACACCGGGAACACCCGCACGCTGTCCGTGTCCCCGTGCCAAAGAATACCCTCGCGCAAAGCAACAACCGCACCCGATCCGTATTCCGCAAAATCCAAACACATCCGCCCGAATTTCAATACCCGCACCGCACCTGCATACGCAAATCACGACCAAACGGCACCTTTCTCCCACCTCAACCTTCCATCCGATCCGCATAAACACAAAACGACCGAACCCCCAAAAAGGTTCGGTCGTTTTATTTGTCGGGAAAGATTACTTTCTCCAAAATTTATGCGTGATATCTTCCCACTCGCCCTCCGTAATCCGATAGAGGTGCTGGTTGGTCGCGGGCGACGAGAGCGGCCCGTGAGCGGCATCCCAGTGTCCGAGTTTGATGTAATCGAACGATCGGGGATCGAGTCCTTCGGGCAGTTTGTCACAACCCGAATACCAGCCCGTCTTCATGCGGGGCATCTGTTTCTTGACGAATCGAGCCAGACGTGCCACCTCCAGCGGGGAAGCATCCCCGCCCATAAAGCAAAGGCAGGTGACGGATCGTCCGTAACACCCCAGCAATCCCGCCAAAGCCTCCTCATCGAGCACGTGACCGATGTCCTGCTGCAAATGCAGGCTGTGACACCCCTTGCAACGGTTCGGGCAGTTGGTGATGTTCAATGCGAGGGTCGTCTCATCGGGAATTTCAGCAAAAACAATATCGAAATTATAATATTTTACGGTCATTCCCCTAACATTCCTTTTCAAGTTTCACGTCATTGGCGTTGGCGTGTGCATAGAAACGGCGTGCGGCTTCCTGCTGACGTGCCACCGAGAAGTTCGAGACACGTTTCATGTAACCGATCACACGGGTCAGATAATCGACATTCTTCGAGTGGCATTGGGGACACTCCTTCAGATAACGCTTGTCGATACATCCGCAATCGTTGCAGATCGTGTTGGGAATATTGAACGTAAAGTAATTGCAACCCTCATCGGCAGCCACGCGCAACAATTGGCGGTACTGCTCCTTCGAGAGGTGATTCTCCAAGTTCATGTGCAGAGCCGAACCACCCGTGAGGTGCTCGATGTATTTGCGGCCGTGCAAACGGAACTTGTCAATGATGTTGAGCGACTCGTCCTCCACGATGTAGAAGTAGGAGTTATAGCAGTCGCGCGGTACTTTGTAACCGTCCTCTCGATCCCATTTGGCGTGTTTTACACCCACGTTTTCGGCAGGAATCATCTCACAGTTGAACATCAGATCCTTCGAACGATACTTCTTGTTGTAACGCTCGATCAGACCCAGCACGTTCTGCACGAACTCGACATATCGGGGGTTGTCGTTGATCTCGATCCCCAGCGACTCGGCAGCCTCGACAAGACCGTTTACGCCGATCGTCAGATACTGACGCGACAGGTTGATATAACCCGCATCGAACAACGGAAGCATGCCCTTTGCCTGTAATTTCTTCAAGTTCTCGTTGTATGCCATCTGCACTTTGTGTACCAGATCGACAATGTCCTCCAAAAACGTCAGATAATGCACTCCGTTCTTCTCGGCATGCTGCACGCAACGGTTCAGGTTGATGGTCAGCACACTCTTCGAACCGGTCGAAACGCCACCCGCACCCAACGTGTAACTGAATCCGTTGTCCTGAATCTCGTTCCTCAGTCGGCAGCACGACGACAGCGAGTCGGCATTGTCGCTCAGGTAGGTAAAGAACGAATGCCCTTCCGCATACATCTCGGCAGTGAAATCACCCCACTCCTTATCCTTCACGTCGCCGTTCTCGGTCAGAAGAGCCATGGTCTCCACGGGGAAAGTCAGCACGGTCTTCGTGCGCTCCTTGTTGAACCATTTCATGAAACGCTTCTGCAACCACGACAACGATTCCCAGTTGGGACGCGACCCGTCGGGGAAACGGAACTCTCCGAACAGACTCTCAAAATAGAAGCGGTCGTAGTAAGCCACATTCCAGAACACGGCCTGAAAGTTGCGGGCACCGGTCGGCTGGTTGATCGAATAGACGATCTGCTCGAAGCAGTCGGTGATCATCTTGTCGATGGTGCGCTGCTTGGTCGAAAGATCGACCACCTTGTCGGCATGCAGATAATAGTCCTTGCCGTACTCCATCTCCACGAAGTAGTTCATGTACATCAGGAACTCCGGCGTGGCACATGCTCCGGACAGCATCGACGACACGATGAACACCATATTGACGAAACCGCCGCAGAATGCCTTGAGATTGGTCGGGCGTTTCGAGTTGCCGCCCACCGAAATCGTACCGCCCAAAAGCCACGGATACATCGTGATCGAGGCGCAATAGTTGGCCATCGACGTCTCGTCGTTCTTGTAGATGTAGTGGTTGTTGAGCAGATAGAGATATTTGTCGGAAAGTTCCTTGCCGAACATCTCCTTGATCTGGTCGGTCAGGATACGACGGTTCAGACGGATGAAGTTCTGTTTGGGCAACTCGCCGATCAGCGTTGCGATGTTTTTGTTCTCGACATTGGCGTTGGCATCGTATTTGGAACCCGTCGCGGGGTTCTTTGCCTCGCAGTAGTCCATCAGGAAATTGAGTTTCTCGCACTCTTCACGATCCTCGCTGTGCTTCTGACGGTAGAGCATATAACTCTTTGCCACCGCAAAATAACGCTCGGCCATCAAAGCCACTTCCACCTGATTCTGGATCTCCTCGACATTCATGCCGTCGGATACCCGCACACGGCTCAAAATCGCCATCAGATCTTCGTCCGAAGCGTAAGCACCCACCGAAAGAAATGCCTTGCACACGGCACGACGAATCTTCTCGACGGAGAAAGGCTTCCGCTTTCCGTCACGTTTGACGATGTAAATTTCAGAACTGCCCATAATTGTATCTCTTTAATTTATATTCAGTAAAAATGATTCTTGCATCTTTCCCGTCCGAAACTCTGTTGCAAGTTTCGGTTTTATCCGTATTTCTGTTCCTGTTCTGTCGAAAGGAAAGGACACCCTGCCCCCGCCACAACGAAAACTAAAAAAACGTCTTCATTGTCCGTATTCGACAAAGGGAAATGTTCTATTCTTCCCCTTTATTCTCACTCCGTTCCCAAAACACGCCATTGAAGGGCGAATATGTCTTGTTCCCGGACAAAAATCACCCCGAACATTCAAGGCAGGTCTTCTGACTCGCTCCCGACCATGCGCCTTCCCGCTTTTTTCCGACAAAAGCAGTGGCATAAAGAGTGCACGATACCACACGGAGTTCACAGCTACGGGTATAGTGCTGTTTTTCACAGACTTCCCTTTTAATCTCCGAGACAACTGCCGTTGTCTGAGAACCTTGATGCGGAACAAAATTAGGAATTGTTTTAAGATAAACAAACTAATTCCCATCAAAAAAAATGAACATTCTGTGAACACCTCTGCCCTGTGTGCCTATAACGTGGATTCAGCCCTTTTAATAAAATTTTTTAATACTTCATCCCCGAAAATTGCCCTGCGCCATCCTCTCTTTGGGAAAAGCCGCTTCCGTTCCCGAAAAGACCTTTACCGAATCTCCTGATTTTCCGCTCCGGGAACCATGTCCGCCACCCTTGTAAAAACCGCAACACATATTATAGTTTCCAAATATCCGTTTCCACGAGTTTCGCATTACGTCGAAAAGTCTTGCTTTTCCACCCAAAATCCCGCCATATATACATAAAAAGACCTTCGGTTTTCCCGAAAGTCTTTTTCCAAACGCTCCTCACGCCGCGATCAGCGCATCGAGTTCATGCGAATCGAGGCCTTGACCAATGCCAGCGCACGGATGCGCGAAATCTCCACATCTTTGTCGGCATGGTGCGGATTCTGACTCACCAACTTGACAAAGCCCTTGCGTTCGGATTTCTGAATGTATTTCACGGTGACATACTCCTCGCCTTCCATGTCGATCGACAGCAGATACATGTCGCCCCAGAAAATATCCTCGATGTCGTTGAGTTGCTTGTACAGCACGATGTCGCCACTCTTCAGAAGCGGATACATCGAATCGCCCACAATATAAATCGCCCCGTCACACTTGGGCAGATTGGGGATATGAATGTAGTTGATGGGTTTGTTGTCGGGTTGGTCGGTGAACAACGGTACCAGTCCCGCCGTGCCCTCGATCGAATACAACGGCACACTTTGCAGGGGCAGTGAATTGTCGGTGCGGTGCATATACGCCGTAAAGTCGGGTTCGGCATTGAACATATTGCCCCGTCCTGTCTCCAGCCATTCGGGATTCACGTTCAATTCTTGAACTAATATGTTTCTATTGCGTGCCGAAAGCCCCGCCTTGCCCGTTTCGATCATCGAAAGAGCCGCTTTACCGATCCCAAGATGCTGAGCCAGTTGTTCTTGCGTCATTCCGAGTTCTTTACGGATCAGTCTCACACGTTGATTCATATAAAATATTGTGAAGATTTAGAATAAAAACTAATCCTTTTATTCGCTAAATTCAAATTTTGAACTTATCTTTGTGCTACAAAGTTAAACAATTTACTATTACAAAACAAAAAATATTTGAAAAAACACATCATTATCAAACATGTATTCGGTTTCATCTAAACTTTATGATGAGGCAGCAGAGATGATTTGCGAAGCCGCCGACGGTCGCGGGTATCTTTCCGACTCTTTCCGTTTTCGGTTCGACGACACGGAATGTAACCTGCGCCTTTCGGTGATCCTCTATTACACGGAAGTCGATTTTCCCGAAGGACGACACCGCCTTTTGTGCGATGCGGTTCCCGTGTGGTGGGAATTTCACACCACGACTCCGGAGCGGGAACTGCTCAACGACTTCTCGTTCTCGGAACTCCGCAAACGCCTGCAACAAAGTTGCCGATGACAACTTTGTTCTTTCGGACATCCGCCGCCTCTCTTTCCGATCCGGCATGATCCTGCGGATGCCGCTCTTTCTTTCCCGCGCCCCGAAGACCGCCCGTCGTGATGCCGCACAAAGGTCGTCGGAGAACGCTCCTTAAAACCACATCGGAGACACTTGTCTCCCTACATTTACCCTATGGACTCAACCCATGAAACGACCTCAGCAGAAAAGACTGCTGAGGTTTTTTGCTCCTTCGAGGAGTTCGCCACGGCAATTTATCCCTTTCTCGAACTCCAACCCTTCCACCGCGCCTACTACCGCGTCTTGGAAGCCTTCGCCCGCGGTCGGATCCGCCGTCTGATCGTCACCATGCCCCCGCAACACGGCAAAAGCGTCGGGGCATCGACCCTGCTTCCCGCCTATGTTTTGGGGCTTGATCCCGACTGCCGCGCCGCCATTGCCTCCTATTCGGGAATGTTGGCATCGAAATTCAACCGCCGCGTACAACGCATCCTCTCCTCAAGAGAATACGGCACACTTTTTCCCGCCACCTCCATCAAACAAGGCAACAAACCGCCCGGTTACATCCGTACTGCCGACGAGGTGGAGATCATCGACCACCACGGAGGTCTGCTGTCGGTCGGACGCGAAGGATCGCTCACGGGCAACCGTGTCGATTGTTTCATTCTGGACGATCTCTACAAGGATGCTTTGGAGGCCAACTCGCCCCTTATCCGAGCCAATTGCTGGGAGTGGTACACCTCGGTGGTGCGTACCCGCATGCACAACCTCTCGCGCGAGTTGATCGTCTTCACGCGCTGGCACGAGGAGGATCTCATCGGTCAGATCCTCGCAAAAGAGCCTGTCGATCCGCTTCTTCACTGGCAACAACTCACCGACACTCCGCCCGAAAGGTGGCTGCATCTGAATTTCGAGGCCGTCAAGACCTCGCCCCCGTCCGAAATCGACCCGCGCGCGGAGGGTGAAGCCTTGTGGGAGGCACAGCACGGCGTAAAACTCCTGCAAGAGAAACGCCGTCTCGATCCGCTCCGGTTCGAGGCAATGTATCAGGGACACCCTTCGTCGAAAGAAGGTCTGCTCTACGGCACAAATTTTATGGAATACGATGTGCTACCCCACGAAATCATACACCGCGCCAACTACACCGATACGGCCGACACGGGCGACGACTACCTCTGTTCGATCTCCTACGTGACCGATGCCGACGGCATTATTTACGTTACGGACGTGGTTTATTCGCGCGAAACGATGGAGGTGACCGAACCTCTGGTGGGCGATCTTCTGCGTCGCAGCGACACCCGCCTTGCCGCCATCGAGAGCAACAACGGCGGTCGCGGATTTGCGCGTGCCGTCCAACGCCTCGCCCCCACAACCAAGGTCGAATGGTTCCACCAGTCGAACAACAAGGAAGCACGCATCCTCTCGAACTCCGCCACAGTCATCCACCTGTTGCGTTTCCCGCGCGGATGGCATTTGCTGTGGCCGGAACTCTACACCCACCTTACGACCTATCGCCGTGTGTTCCGCACCAACCGCTGGCACGATGCCGCCGATGTGGTCACGGGCATCATCGAGCGCGAAACCGAGATGCCCTCGTCGGGACGTATGCGTGGCGTAAGGTTTCTCTGATCCGGCTCGAACAGACGGCCAATTTGTCCCATACTGCGCAAAAATTCATCCAAAGAGCATCAATCCGATGCTCTTTTTCGTATCTTTGCAACGGACTTTCGTCCCAAAACAAAGTATTTTAAACTATGAAAAATTTGAAAATTGGAAATCTCTGCGCCTCACTGCCCATCGTACAGGGCGGTATGGGTGTCGGGATATCGCTTTCGGGTCTTGCCTCGGCAGTTGCCCGTGAAGGAGGGATCGGCGTTATTTCGTCGGCCGGTCTCGGTGTGATCCATAAGACCCTCGGTCGCAATTATCGCGAAGCCTCGATCGAAGGATTGAAACTCGAACTGAAGAAAGCCCGCGAGGCGACACGCGGCATCATCGGCGTGAATGTCATGGTGGCTATGTCGAATTTCGCCGATATGGTGCGTACGGCGGTCGAGGAAAAGGCCGACATCATCTTCTCTGGAGCGGGACTTCCGCTGAACCTGCCGTCGTTCCTCACTGCGAATGCCAAGACAAAACTTGCGCCCATCGTTTCGTCGGCGCGTGCTGCCAAACTCATCTGCCGCAAATGGTGGAGCGAGTTCCGCTATCTGCCCGATGCCCTCGTACTCGAAGGTCCCAAGGCAGGCGGACACCTCGGCTACAAACGCGACCAGATCGAAAAGGAAGAATTTTCCTTAGAACACTCTCTTCCCGAAGTTCTGGCCGAAGTGCGCGAGATCGAAGTAGCACAGGAATGCCGCATCCCCGTAATTGCCGCCGGAGGCATCTACACGGGCAAAGACATTTACCGAATCATGGAATCAGGCGCCGACGCCGTGCAAATGGGTACGAGATTTGTCACGACCGAGGAGTGCGATGCCGACCGTAAGTTCAAGGAGTGCTATCTGAACGCCACGGCCGATGACATCGAAATCATCCAGAGTCCCGTCGGGATGCCGGGGCGGGCGGTTCATACCCCGTTTCTCGATCGCGTGAAGCAGGGGCTGACCATCCCGAAATCCTGCCCGTTCGACTGCATCCGCACATGCGACATGATCCACAGTCCCTACTGCATCATGCTCGCCCTCTACAACGCCTTCCGCGGTCGGATGCAGCAAGGCTACGCCTTCTGCGGTGCCAACGCATGGCGTGCCAAAAAGATCCAAAGCGTCAGGGAAGTCATCTCGTCGCTCCGCGAGGAGTACGAACGCCTCTTCAGGGCACACGCCCCGATCGGCAATCTTTAATCTGCTCCGATCAAAACCTTTCAAGCCGCCCGAATGTCGGACGGCTTTTTTGTGCAATCGCCTCAACCCGCCCCGAAGCACTCGCCACACCCCCTCAACAAAAATCGCCGCTTCTCTTTTCCCTTCTGCCCCCAAACGCCCGCTCGTATTCCGGTCTCCCCCGACACGCCCGCAATCCCCGCTCAAAAGCCCCTCACACTCCGCCTCAACCGCCCCTCCCCCACAAAAAAAGTCCGCCCCCACAGGTAAGCGGACAAAAAAGCAGGGAGCGATATGCTCCCTGCCGTATATAAGGTAAAATCTGATTTACGATTAGATGATACCCTGCTCCAACATAGCCTGAGCGACCTTCATGAAGCCGGCGATGTTGGCACCCTTCACGTAGTCGATGTGACCGTCGGGCTGAGTACCGAAGGTAACGCAAGCCTCGTGGATGCTCTCCATGATGTGGTGCAGTCTCTCATCGACCTCTTTACCGGTCCACGAAATGTGCATGCAGTTCTGAGTCATCTCCAGACCCGAAGTGGCAACACCACCTGCGTTTACAGCCTTACCCGGAGCGAAGAGAATGCCATTCGACTGGAACTCGTGGATGGCTTCGGGGGTACAACCCATGTTCGAAACCTCGCAGCAGCACCATGTACCGTTGGCGATCAGTTCCTTGGCATCGTCACCGTTCAACTCGTTCTGGAATGCGCAAGGCAGTGCGATATCACACTTAACGCTCCAAGCCTTCTTGCCGGGAACGAACGTAACGAGCGAGGGGAACTTGTCGGCCAAGTCCTGAACCTTGTTACGGTTCGACGAACGCATAACGGGCATGTAGTCGATCATCTCGGCGGTGATACCGGCGGGAATGTGGCAAACGCCATCGGGACCCGAAATAGCAACTACCTTGCCACCGAGTTCGGTAGCCTTCATAGCGGCACCCCAAGCCACGTTACCGAAACCGGAGATGGCAACGGTCTTATCCTTGATGTCCTTGCCTGCGGTCTTCAGAACGAGGTTCGTGAAGTACAGAGCACCGAAACCGGTAGCCTCGGGGCGAAGGATCGAACCACCCCAAGTCATACCCTTACCGGTCATCACGCCGGTGTGGTACTTGCGGGCGAGTTTCTGATACATACCGTTCAAGAAACCGATCTCACGACCGCCGCAACCGACGTCACCGGCAGGAATATCGGTATCGACACCGATGTTGTTCCACAACTCGGTCATGAAGGCCTGGCAGAAACGCATGATTTCGCCGTTCGACTTGCCGACGGGATCGAAATCCGAACCGCCCTTACCGCCACCCATGGGCAACGTGGTCAGTGCATTCTTGAACGTCTGCTCGAAACCGAGGAACTTCAGCATCGAGAGGTTCACAGCCTTGTGGAAACGGATACCGCCTTTGTACGGGCCGATAGCACTATTGAATTGAACGCGATAACCGATGTTGGTCTGAACTTCGCCTTTGTCATCGACCCATGTCACACGGAACGTGAACACACGGTCAGGCTCGACGATACGCTCAACGATCTTAGCGGCCTCAAATTCGGGATGTTGATTATAGATGGGTTCGATAGATTCGAGAACTTCCTGTACTGCCTGCAGGAATTCGCTTTCTCCGGGGTGCTTGCGCTCCAGATCAGCCATGATTTTTTTAACTTCCATAGTTCTATTTTTTAAGGTTAGGTTTCTTTTACTACAAATATAAGCATATTTCTTATAGATTGTAACTTTTTCGCAAAAATAATTCACACTTTCGCGGGTCGTTTTCCGTTCACCTATATAAAACAAACAAGGCGGACGGCCTCCCCCTGCACCCCGCCCCTGCCCCGTCGAAATGATTTTATGAGATTCGCCGGAGCAAAATTCCATTTTTACGAAAAAAAAGTTATCTTTGTTCGGATCAATAGAACGACGATAAAAACAATGGATTCTGCAAAATACACGTTACAGGAAGTTACCACCGCGGCACTCGCCGGCGAATGGCTGGACTTTCCGAAAAAACTTTATAAAGACAACCGCAACTGGGTCTGTCCGCTGGATGACGACATCCGCGAGGTGTTCGACCCCGAAAAGAACGAACTTTTCAAAGAGGGCGAGGCCGCACGCTGGATCGTCCGTGACCCGAAAGGCGAAATCGCAGGCCGTATCGCCGCATTCTACAACCGCGAGAAAGCCTCTCTGGAGGATCAGCCCACGGGAGGATGCGGATTCTTCGAGTCGATCGACGAACAGCAGGTTGCCGACCTGCTGTTCGATGCGGCACGTCTGTGGCTCGCCGCACGCGGCATGGAGGCAATGGACGGCCCGATCAACTTCGGACAACGCCGCGACTGGTGGGGCTGCCTCGTGGAGGGATTCGAATTTCAACCTCTGTACCGAAACCCCTACAACCCGCCCTACTACAAGGAACTCTTCGAGAACTACGGTTTTCAGAACTATTTCAACCAATACAGTTACATCTGGCGCGTGAACGGCACCGAGGCCAACAAACTGATCTTCACCCGTGCCGAACATCTCTACTCCAATCCGGGGTATCACGTCGAACACATCGACATGAACAATCTGGAGGAGGCTGCCGAGAATTTCCGCATCATCTACAACAAAGCATGGTCGCTGTTTTCGGGCGTGAAACCCATCTCGCACGAGGAGGCCATGCAGCTGATGCGCACGATGAAACCCATCATCGACCCCAACATCATTTTCTTCGCCTATTTCCACGAGGAGCCGATCGGCTTCTTCATCACCGTACCCGACTTGAACCGTCTGATCGGCAAGTTCAACGGCAAGTTCGGTCTGTGGCAGAAACTCGACCTGATGTGGAACCTCAAGGTGCGCAAATCGTGCGACCGCGCTTTTGCCCTGATTTTCGGCATCACTCCCGAATTTCACGGCAAGGGTGTCGAATCGGCAATGATGGTCAAGTACTGGCACTACATCGAAGAGGCAAAAAATCCCTACAAGACGATGGAATTGGCGTGGGTCGGCGATTTCAACCCCGTAATGAACCGTATGGTCGAACGCTATGTCTGCGCCGAACGTCATAAGGTGCACACCACCTACCGCTACCTGTTCGACCGCGCCAAAGAGTTCCACCGCTGTCCGCGTCTGGGCGTCAAGCGGCAGGAGTAGGCTCCCCCCTCCCGGAAAAACGAACACATACCTTAAAACTTTAATAATCTAAACTATGAAAACAACCGTATTTGTAAACCATCATATCGCCGCAGGCGCCAAGATGGCCGAATTTGCAGGCTACAACATGCCGATCGAATTTACGGGAATCAACGACGAACACCTCACCGTCCGCAACGGCGCGGGCGTATTCGACGTGAGCCACATGGGCGAATTTTGGATTAAAGGTCCGCACGCGCTGGATCTTTTGCAGAAGGTGATGTCGAACGACGTGTCGAAACTCGTGGACGGGAAGGTACAGTATTCGTGCATGCCCAACGGTCGCGGCGGTATCGTCGATGACCTGTTGATCTACCGCGTGGATGCCGAGACCTACATGCTCGTGCCCAACGCCGCCAACATCGACAAGGACTGGAAACACATCCTCGAAGCCGCCAAGGAGTTCGGGATGGAGGCAGGCCACGGCAAAGAGCTCTACAACGCATCGGACGAGATCTGCCAGTTGGCAGTTCAAGGCCCCAAGGCGATGAAGATCATCCAGAAGATGTGCCAAGAGCCGGTCGAAGACATGGAATACTACACCTTCAAAAAGACCGAGGTGGGTGGCGTGAAGGTCATCCTTTCGATCACGGGATACACGGGTGCGGGCGGTTGCGAGATCTACGCCGCAAACGAGGATGCCGAGCAGTTGTGGAAAGCACTCTGGGAGGCAGGTGAAGAGTACGGATTGAAGAATATCGGTCTGGGAGCACGCGACACGCTGCGTCTGGAGAAAGGTTTCTGCCTCTACGGCAACGACATCGACGACACCACCTCCCCCATCGAGGCAGGTCTGGGTTGGATCACAAAGTTCGCTGAGGGCAAGAACTTCATCGACCGCGAATATCTGGAGCGTCAGAAAGCCGAGGGCGTAACGCGCAAACTCGTGGCATTCAAACTCATCGACCGCGGTATTCCGCGTCACGGCTACAAACTCTGCACCTCGGAAGGCGAGGAGATCGGCCATGTGACTTCGGGTACGATGTCGCCCTGTCTGAAGATCGGTATCGGTATGGGTTATGTCAAGAAGGAATACTCGAAGATCGGCACACAGATCGCCGTCGAGTGCCGAGGCCGTCTGCTGAAGGCCGAGGTCGTAAAACTACCGTTCGTATAGAGCGCATACCTCTTATATAATAAACCCCGTCACTCGGCAATGAGAGACGGGGTTTTATTTTGCTTAAAAAGACAGGTTACTGCTTACGCACCCACTCCAGAACGGGATCAATGCCGTTTACATAGTCGTCCACCGACATCTCCAACAGCACGTCGGGTGCCAAGGTCGGCATATCCTCCTCCACCATCTTGAAATATTTGGTCGAATAACAAACCTCTATTCCCGATTCGGGCAACTTGAACGAACGCACCTCGCCATAGTGGTTCGGCTTTCCGGCGGTCTGTTCGCCCAAGAGACACGCGCCCAATTTCTGCTTCAGATCCAGCGCATTGAGAATGCCCGACGAGAAGGTCGAACGACCGATGACGCCGTAAATCTTCAAATCGGGATGCTGACGATGTTCGGCAATAAGTTTCTCGACCAGAGCGGTAAATTGAGCGGAACTGCCGCCCGAATTGTAACGCAGATCGAACACCACCTTGCGCATTTTGCCCTTTCGGATGGTCTCAAGCACCCGATCGGCAAACTCTTGAAACGAGGGCAACTGCCCGGCCACCTTCGGATTGCCATACTGCGCCTCCAACTCACGACTCCAGCATTTGTTGTACTGCACATAGTAGATCGAACCGTCGTCGATGAGCGATTCGGAGAACAACTGCCGACCGTTGCGCAGACACATCGCCATTTTCTTGGGGTTGAGCGTTTCGTACTCCTCGTCATACGTTCCGATCGTCATCTCAACCGACTCGCGGCGGCCGTCCCTTTCGAAGGTCAGCAGCGCGGTATCACCCGCCACCGTGTTGAAGAAATTATGCAGATCACAATACGCCAACAATTTGGGAACGACATTACGCACGTTCGACACATTATCGACCGTCAGCAGCGTGCAGAATTTTTCTGCCACTTCTTCGATCTTTTGACCGTTGATCTCCACCAGATTCCAACCCAGCAGACGGGCATATTGGGGTTTGGTTGCGAGCAACACATAATCATTGCCGAACCCCACCAATCCGATCGGCAGAATCCGCTGACGGTTCAGATAAGGCACGATGTTGATCGCCGTATGCGAATCGCCCATTCCGGCCAAGACCTGTTGCAGACGGACGGCGAGTTCAAATTTGGAACTCTTGCGGCAATGCTTCGCCACGCTCTTCATCTCTTTGCGAAATTCGCGTTCGCTCTTCTCGGCAAAAAGGTTGAAGTGTCGTTTGGGTAACTCCCCGCGCATAAATTGCACATCGCCCCGCCAATCCTTCACAATGGGGTTCTGCCCGCTTGCACATACCACCGAGGCCAACATACACAACAAAACGAATAAATGTTTTTTCATAGGTATCGAGTTTTATTTTTAGTCCGAAGTAAGAAACGAAAGTAATCAAACAGAAACGATTCTCAAATCTTTATGGCGATTTTTTCATCTGCCGACCACAAAAAAAGAGCATCGCCCTCAAAAGGCAATGCTCTTAAAACATCTTTTCCCTTCAGGACGACTACTCCACGTACAACACCAGTCCCTTCAGGTATTCGCCTTCGGGATGGTAGATGTTGATCGGATGATCGGCAGGCTGGGTCAGCTGATGCAGGATGCGCACCTTGCGCCCTGCGATGGCTGCCGCCGAGAAGACGGTCGTGCGGAACAACTCCTTCGACACGGCCTGCGAGCAGGAGAACGTGAAGAGGATGCCGCCCGGCTTGATCTGCGACAGGGCGCGGGCATTCAGCCGCTTATAGCCCTGCATGGCGTTGCCCAACACGCGGTGGTGCTTGGCAAAGGCCGGCGGATCGAGGATGATCAGATCATATTTCGAACCGATATCTTTCAGGTAGGTCACCGCATCGGCAGCCACCTCCTCGTGGGGTGCATTTTCGCCGAAGTTCAAGATCATGTTGTCTCGCGCCAACTCCACGGCACGCTCCGAAGAGTCCACCGAACACACCTCCTTCGCGCCGCCTGCCAGAGCATAGACCGAAAATCCGCCCGTATAGCAGAACGTGTTGAGCACCGTGCGCCCCTTGGCATAACGCTTCACGAGTTCGCGGTTCTCGCGCTGGTCGAGGAAGAATCCCGTTTTCTGCCCCTCCTCCCAATTGACGAGGAATTTCTGACCATGCTCCAGAACGACCTCCGACGAGCGTTTCGACTGCCCCCACAGATAGCCGTCCACCGCACCGAGGTTTGCTTTCGGGGGCACGGTCTGCGACGATTTGTCGTACACGGCGGTGATCCGATCGCCATATACCGAACGGATCGCCTCGCAGATCTCACGACGCGAGCGGAACATACCGCACGAATGGCACTGCACGACGGCTGTCGTATTGTAAATATCGACCACCAATCCGGGCAGCGAATCGCCCTCGCCGTGAATCAGACGGTAGCACGTGGTATCTTCGCAATCGGTGTAACCCAATGCGCAACGCACCTCACAGGCACGTGCGATGCGGTCGTTCCACCACTTCTGGTCGATCACCTCGTCCTCGAACGAAAGCACGCGCACGGCAATCGAACCGATCTGATAGTGCCCCTTGGCAATGAACTCACCGCGGCTGGTATATACGTCAATGATGATGCCCTCCTGAATCTGGTCGTCGCTTTCGGCTTCGATGCGATCCACGGCACCTGAAAAAATCCACGGGTGGCGGCGCATGAGCGACTCTTCCTTCCCGCGTCTAAGCACGATTTTCGGGTTCATGAAACTCTATTTTTTGATTTTGGGCGTATCTTGTAATTTGTTGTAGATCTGGATGCACACCCACGCATCAGTGGCGGCGTACAACTGTTGGCTCGGCGTGAAACTCGCAGCCTCCCAGTTGCTCAGCCGCTGTGCCTTCGACACCCGTTTGCCGAGGATGATGGCCGACATTTTGCGCAGGCTCTTCTCCTCGATGCCCCACTCCGGCACAAGCGTCTGCAAATCGACGAATCCTCCGTCGCGGAAATGCCTCAGTTTACGCAACGAGCGCAAATCCCCCGCCACGTCGGCACCGATCTTACGAACCGATTTCGATTCAAGCAGTTGCAGGATGGGTTTGCAGAAAGGAATTTTATTCAAGCGGAACAGATAGCACACCGTCGGCGTCGATAACTGCAACAGAGCGACCCGATACGACACGCCCGGACGGAACGAAGGACGCGTTTCGGTGTCAAATCCGATCGTGGGATATTGTTTCAGATCGTTGCAGGCGGCCTCGACCTCCTCTTCGCGGTCGATCACGCGGATCGTACCGGGAAATTCGATGGCGGGCAAATCGGCCGTCTGTTCGTTACTGATTTTCGGGATAAAATGATTCTCTGTGCTCATCATGTTGCAAAATTCTCACAAAAGTAACCTTTTTTCCGTTTATTTCCGAATTTTTTCGATCAGTCCGTCCTCGCGCGTATGCAAAATCCCCTCGCCGATCAACCCGCGGAGCACTTCGCCCGATCGCTCCACCCCGCAGTCAAGCAGCGTACAGAGCCGTGCAGGGTCGTTTTCGCCACGCTCCACGAGCGCAAGGATCTCACGCCGAATCGCTTCGTCATCCCCACTTTGACGTTTCCGCCGACGGCGTTTTTCCAGACACAGATCGCACACGCCGCACTCCGAAGTGTCTTTTCCGCCGAAATAGGCATCGAGCACCGCACTGCGACACCGATCCTCATTCTCGGCATAGGCGATCATGTGTCCGAACCGCTCGTGCATCAGAGCCTTGCGCCGCTGATAGGTATCGGGCGAAATGTAGAGATCCTCCCGCGGCAGACGCTCCTCGTCGAAATAGATCATCGGCGCATGGTTCGAGGGAATGTAACGGATCAGTCGCAACTGCCACAACTTTTTGAGCAGTTCCTTCACGCGGTCGATCCTGTAACCGCTCCATGTTGCCAGTTCGTTCTCGTCGATGGGGCGGAAATCGGTGAACACGCCGTTGTACAGACGCAGGATCGTACGGATGAAATGGTCGAGTTCCTCGCGCCGAATGCGTACCTTATACAGGTCGTCACGACTCACACAGAACATCAACCGCGCGGGATTGTCCTGCGCATCGGTCAGCGTCAGGTAGCCGTTCTGTTGCAGGAGTTTCAGTGCACTCTGCACCTTACCGATGTAGAGGTGTTCGCGGGCACAGAAGTCGAAGATGTTGAACAACATCGACGCTCCCTGTCCTTCGCCGAATCCGATCTGAAGAAACGAACATACGCGATCGTAAATATCCTTGATCTCTTCAATCGGCGGAAATTCCTGATCGAAACGCCGTGCGATGCGTTCGGCATCGTCCTTCTCGACCAACAAAAGCGCATAGGCGCGTTTGCCGTCACGCCCCGCACGCCCTGCCTCCTGATAGTAACTCTCCAAAGAGTCGCACATCGAGTAGTGCAACACGAACCGCACATCGGGCTTGTCGATACCCATACCGAAGGCGTTCGTAGAGACCATCACCCGCACGCGACCCGACAACCACTCCTCCTGACACCTGTTACGCTCGGCATACCCCATACCGCCGTGATACGCCGCGGCGGAGATGCCCTCGTTACGCAGAAACCCGGCAATCTGCTCCGTCCCCTCGCGCGTCCGCATATAGACGATGCCCGTTCCCGGCACGCCGTGAATCATGCGCAACATCTGCCCGTTCTTGTCGTCCGTATGGCGCACGCTGTACGAAAGATTCGCTCTCAGGAAACTGCTCCGCAGAATATGCTCCTCTGCGAACGACAACCGCTCCATGATGTCCTTCGTGACGAGTTCCGTCGCCGAGGCCGTCAAGGCCAGCACGGGCACATCGGGCAACATTTCGCGCAATTGAGCAATGCGCAGATAGGCGGGGCGGAAGTCGTAGCCCCACTGCGAGATGCAGTGTGCCTCATCCACCGCCAGAAGCGACACCTTCATGCGCTGTACCCTCAGGCGGAACGGCTCCGAAGCAATGCGTTCGGGAGCGATGTAGAGGAATTTGACATCGCCATAGGTGCAGTTGTCCAGCGCGATGTCGATCTGACGGGGTGACAACCCCGAATGCACCGCCACCGCCGGTATGTGCCGACGGCGCAAGTGATCGACCTGATCCTTCATCAACGCGATCAGCGGGGTGATGACGATGCACAACCCCTCGCGAGCCATGGTGGGCACCTGATAGGTCAGCGATTTTCCGCCCCCCGTGGGCATCAGGGCGAGCGTATCGCGCCCTGCCATAACCGAACGGATGATCTCCTCCTGCACGGGACGGAACTCTTCGTATCCCCAGAAGCGTTTCAGTACTTCGTGAATTTTGTCTCGGTCGGTATTCATAGGTACAAAGGTAGGAATTTTAATAAACTTTTCCCCGCAAACCATCCCCAAAATAAGGTAAATCAGCCCTCGGAGGCACAGAAGTATTTGCAGAACGACAAAAAAATTCTATTTTTGCGACAAACCGAAAAACAAGAAACCCATGAAGATAGATTCCAAATTCCAAATCCGTGAAATGGCAGGCGAACATGTCATCGTACAGCCGGGGCACTTGGGAGTCGATATGACCCGTATCATTTCGCTCAACGCCACATCGCTTTTCCTGTGGCAGGAGTTGCATGACAAGGAATTTACGGCAGAGGATGCCGCGCGCCTGCTCTCGGAAAACTACAATGTCGATGCCGCCACCGCCCTTCGCGATGCGGAGGCATGGTGTCGGAAACTCGTTGAAAACGGATTGGCAAAATAAATAATCATACAGGGTCGGGCAAAACCCATGAAACACCGCAAATCCATATCACTGGGACTTATGGCCGTCTATCTTCTGACGACCCTTCTCTCGGTGTACCTTTCGCTCACATGTATCTGTTCGCACGAGCGCGGCGAACGGCATGCCTGTGACACCTCGTGTCGTCACACACCGGGCGAAAGCGCGGATTCTTTCCGCATGGATCCGTCGTGTCGCTGTCTGCATCACTATCTTGCCGACAACACGAACCTCTATGTGGATTCCAACCGCGACCGCAGTCATGCCCCCTCCCTGCAACTCCTTCAGATCCTCCTCCCGACGGAAATCCGTACGGAATACGAGGAGCAGACCACGGAACGGATTCCCGCCCCGCGCTCCGTCCCGCTCCATTCGCACATCATTACACCGCGCCCCCTGCGCGGCCCTCCCGCATTGGTTTAAAATCCGACCTTTCGGTTTGTCATTCGAGACAAACCTCGATGCGGCACACTCCTGCCGCATCATCAAAAGATCTTTTTAAACCATTGCAAAATAATGAAAATCAACAAAATACTTTTCACGGGTCTTTTCGGACTCGCCACCTTCCTGTCCGCTCACGCACAGGAAGTACGCGGTACGGTCGTCGATGAACAAAAAGAAATCCTTGTCGGCGCATCGGTCTATTGGGCAGACACCCGCGTGGGTACGAGCGTCGATGTCGAAGGACGCTTCCATCTGCACCGCGTCAAAGGCTACGACCGCCTCGTGGCCTCGTTTTTGGGCTATCTCAACGACACGATTCAAGTCAAAGAGGGTGTCAGCCTTGCCGATTTCGTCCTCAAGCCCGAAGGCATGGGACTTGAAACCGTCGTCATCAACTCCAACCAGAGCGGCAACTACGTCAAACGTATGGGTACCGTGAAAACCGAGATGATCTCGTTCGCGGGTCTGTGCAAAATGGCATGTTGCAATCTTGCCGAATCATTCGAGAACTCGGCATCGGTGACCGTCGGTTACAGCGATGCCATTTCGGGAGCACGTCAGATCAAGATGCTCGGTCTGGCAGGCACCTACACCCAGATCCTCGACGAGAACCGTCCCATCATGCGCGGTCTGAGTGCCCCCTACGGACTGAGTTATACGCCGGGTATGTGGCTCAACTCGATTCAGGTTTCCAAAGGCGTGTCGTCCGTGACGGCAGGACACGAAGCCATCACCGGACAGATCAACCTCGAACACCGCAAACCGACCGATTCGGAGCGTCTGTTCGTCAATCTCTACCTCGATGACGAGTTGCGTCCCGAGGCAAACATCTCGTCGGCCATTCCGATCAACGACCGCCTCTCGACCGTCCTCCTGTTGCACGGCTCGGCCGACACCGAAGCACGCAGCATGCACCACATGGACAAGAACCACGACGGCTTCCGCGACATGCCCCGCTCGAATCAGATCAACGTGGCCAACCGCTGGCTCTACACCGCACCGAGCGGTTTCCAGTTGCGTTGGGGTGCGAAATACACGCAGGAGGAACGCCTCGGCGGACAACTCCGCTACAAACGCAGCATGCGCGATCGGATGCACTCGGCATGGCAGGACGAGGAAACCCTCTACGGCTCGTTCATCCGCAACCGCAATGCCGGTGCCTACATCAAGGCGGCAAAACCCGTCGGACGCTCGGTTTACGACCTCTTCGAAGAGAACGAACTGCGCTCGAACATCGCGTTTGTGGCCGACTTCGACCACTTCAACGAGGACGCCTACTTCGGTCTGAACAACTACAAGGGTAACGAAAATTCGCTGGCGGCAACCCTCATGTACAACCACTATTTCACGACCCGTTCGTCACTGATCATCGGATCGCAACTCCACCTGCAATATTTCGACGAGCAGTTGGACAACAACACTCCGTGGATCGCGCAGTCGCCCGCCCTTCACTACAACCTCGACCGCAACGAGCGCGAGGCCGGTCTTTTCACCGAATACACCTACACCGTCAAAGAGAAATTGTCGCTGGTGGCGGGTATTCGCGGAGACTACAACCACTACTACGACCGATTCTTCCTTACACCGCGCGGCCACATCAAATGGGATCCGAGCCGTTCGACCACCCTGCGCCTGTCGGCAGGTCTGGGCTATCGCTCGACGAACATCATCACCGACCACATCGGTATCCTCACTACAGGTCGTCAGATCCGCCTTTCCGAGGCATTCCGCGACATCGACCGCATGGAGAAGGCTCTGACCTTGGGCGGCAGCATCACACAGACGTTCGGTCTGGTAAAAAAGGACGATGCCACGCTGAGCCTCGACTACTTCCGCACGGAGTTCTACAACTCGGTGGTGGTCGATCAGGAGTACTCGCCCTCCGAGATCATGATCTACAACACCGACGGCCGTTCCTACACCGACACCTATCAGGTCGATTTCACATGGACACCCGTCGAGCGACTGGACATCTTCGCCACGTTCCGTTACACCAATTCGTCGATGACGATCAATCGTCCCGACGGCACGACCGCCAAGGTTGAACGTCCGCTCGTCAGCCAGTACAAAACGCTTCTGAACATTCAGTACGCCACCAAGTTCCGCCGCTGGACGTTCGATGCCACGGCACAATACAACGGCGGTTCGCGCATCCCCACGCAGACGGGTGTCTTGGCCGATGCCTACCATTCGCCCGCCTACCCCGTGTTCTTTGCACAGATCACCCGCAAGGTGGGTCGTTTCGACCTCTACCTCGGTTGCGAGAACATCGCCGACTACCGCCAGAAAGATCCGATCATGGGTGCCGACCGCCCCTTCTCGACGGCCTTCAACTCGATGAACGTGTGGGGTCCGCTCATGGGTCGCAAGTTCTACTTCGGCCTGCGCTTTAACTTATATTAACAGAGTGTAAAAACTTTAAAACATCCGATACCATGAAAAAAATTATCTTGCTCACGCTGGCTCTCGTGATGAGCCTGACGATTGCGGCGGCCAAAGCCCCCGCCCGGAAAACCGTCAAGACGACGGTCTTCACCACCGATCTCCACTGCCACAGTTGTGTCAATAAGATCATGAACAACGTACCGATGTTCGGCAAAGGTGTCAAAGACGTGAAAGTAAACATAGATACCAAAGAGGTGACAATCGTTTACGATGCCTCGAAAAACACGGATCAGCATCTGATCGAAGCCTTCCGTTCTCTGAAGATCAACGCCGAAGTAAAAGATAAAAAACCCGCTCCCGAAAAGAAATAATCGGGCGCAAAAACAAACGGGCGGGAAACCTTAAAAGGTTTCCCGCCCGTTTTTATGGACACAAAAACGGGTCGCACTTCGGAAGTGCGACCCGTTTCGTGTACGGATTCGTTGTCCGCTTATTTCTTGTTGTTTCTCATACGTGTCTCCTGTTCGCGCATAAGTTCCTCGTAACGAGCCTGAAAACGCGATTTCTTGCCGTTCGATTTCTTGGCGGCATTGGCATTCATTCGCCTGAATCTTCGTGTCATCGACGAAGTGGCGGATGATCTGCGTCTGACCGATCGTGAAGAGGTTCGACAGCAGGTAGTAGTAACACAAACCGCTCGAATAGGAGTTGAACCACAGGAGCATCATGATCGGCATCAGATAAACCATCATGAACTTCATGCCGGCCATCTGAGGCTGCGAGGCCGAGGTCTGGTTGTAGTTGTAGAGCGAGTAGCCGAACAACGACACCGCCATCAAGAGGGCAAACAGACTGATGTGGTCTCCGTACATCGGGATCGAGAACGGCAACTGAAGAATGCTGTCGTACGACGAAAGATCATCGGCCCACAGGAACGACTGCCCGCGCAACTCGATTGATGCGGGGAAGAAGCGGAACATGGCGTAGAGGATCGGCAACTGGATGAGCATCGGAATGCAACCGCCTGCGGGGTTGATGCCTGCTTTGCGGTAGAGTTGCATGGTCTCCTGCTGACGCTTCATGGCGTCTTCGGGTTTGGGGTATTTCTTGTTGATCTCCTCGGTCTGCGGCTTGATCAGACGCATTTTGGCCATCGAGACATAACTCTTGTAGGTCATCGGCGAAATGACCAACTTGACAAGCAGCACCAGAATGAAGATGATGATACCGAAGTTGGCGACATACTGGCGCAGGAAGTCGAATACGGGGATCACGCAATAGCGGTTCACCCATCCGAAGATTCCCCAGCCCAGCGGGACGAGACGTTCGAGGTAAAGATCGCCGTAGCGTTCGCTTTCGTCGGCCACGTTCTTCAGAATCGAGAATTTGTTCGGGCCGAAGTAGAATCCGAAGTCGAACTGCGAGCCGTCACCTTCAAACGGGACGGACATCTCCGACGAGAAACGCTTGATGAATCCCGAACCGGGCTGATCCGTATCGAACTTCACGTTGGCATAACCCAAGTTCTTCGTGGCGATGAACACCGATGAGAAATACTGCTGTTTGAAGGCCACCCAGTTCACCTGCGAGGTCAATTCCTCTCCCTTCGATGCCTCGGCCATGCCGATGTCGTCGATCGAGGTCTCACCGGGCAGACGATAGGCGATCGTCGTGTACATATTTTCGTTCTTGAAGCCCTTCTCGTTCTGGTAGGAGGTGTTTGCCCACGTGATGTTCAGAAGCGACTGGTTGGCCATGAGTTGAGCCATGCCCACCCATTTCACGTCGTAATCCACCAGAAACTTGTCGGCCTCGTGCTCACCGCCACGGATCGTGTAGTGATACTCCAGAGCCGACTCCTCGGCAAATTTCAGACGCATCACCACCTTCGAATTACCCTCCGTGTCCTTCACGACGGGATCAGCCTCGAACGTATAGTCGCGCGTATTGACGGGGACGTTGTTCAGGCCGTTCTTCACGAAGAACGAAAGGTTGAAATCGGCGGTCGTCGGATCGAACATCTCGACGGGTTGTCCGTCTTTATCCTCGGCATATTTCGTGTAATTCTTCAGCGTAACGCCCGTAATCTGACCTCCGCGGGTCGAAAAGCGCACCTTGATTTCATCGTTCTCGACCACGAACTCCTCGGCCTCACGGCTCTGGGCAGCAGCCAGATACTCGCCCTCGCGGGCAATTCTCTTCTCCAATGCGGCGGCGATCTCTTCGGGCGTGCGGGTATCGGCCTGCAACTCCACCTTTGTCGAATCTGCGGCAACGGGTTCGGGGGCATTTGCGGCGGCAATCGAATCCTGCTGCATCTGCCACTCGGCCATGGTACGCTGGTTTTCGGCCTGCTCCTTATTGCTCAAATAGGCGAATCCGAAAAACAGGATGCCCATAAGAACAATACCAATAATTGTCTTTTTATCCATTTATATATTACTTTTTTAAGGTTCCGTCCCGGTGTTCCGCCCCTCGTTGAAGCCCTCTTCCATTAGATGCCAAGTCCCCTCGACAGAGGGGATTTGACAGGGAATCGGGACAACCGATCGGGAAATCGCGCCCCTTCAGGGGTGCCGACACCGTTCGGATCCTGCGTGTGTTATTTCTTCTCTTCGGAATACTCCAGCGCGGCCTTCACAAATGCCACAAACAGGGGAGAGGGATTGTGAACCGTACTCTTGTATTCGGGATGATACTGCGTACCGATGAACCAGCGGAGTTCGGGAATCTCGACAACCTCCACCAGTCCCGTTTCGGGGTTCGTGCCGACGGTCTTCATGCCTGCGGCCTCGAACTGATCGCGATACTCGCTGTTGAACTCATAACGGTGGCGGTGACGCTCCGAGATGTTGAGTTTTCCGTAAGCCTCGGCAACCTTCGAGCCTCTGCGCAAGGTACAGGGATAAGCACCCAGACGCATCGTGCCGCCCTTTGCGGTCACTTCTTTCTGTTCCTCCATCAGATCAATCACGGGATGTGTCGTCTTGGTCTCCATCTCCACCGAGTTGGCATCCGTCCAACCCAGCACGTTGCGGGCGAACTCGATCACGGCACACTGCATACCCAGACAAATTCCCAAAAACGGGATGTTGTTTTCGCGGGCATACTTCACACCGAGAATCTTACCCTCGATACCGCGATTACCGAAACCGGGAGCAACCAAAATACCGTTCATGCCGCCCAAGGTCTCCCCGATGTTGGCTTCGGTGAGTTTCTCGGAATTTACATAGCAGAGTTTCACCTTGCACTTGTTCACGGCGCCTGCATGCACGAACGATTCGCTGATCGACTTGTAGGCATCGGGCAGTTCGGTATATTTACCGACCAGAGCGATCTTGATGACCTTCGTCGGGTTCTTCACGCGCTCCACGAAATCGCGCCATGCGTCCATATCGGGTTCCTGATCGGCGGGCATGTCGAGTTTCGAGAGGACGACCTCGTCCAGATGCTGTTCGTGCATCTTCAAAGGCACCTCGTAGATGGTCGGCACGTCGATCGACTCCATCACGGCATTGGCATCGACGTTGCAGAACAGGGCGACCTTACGCTTCAGATCGGCCGACAGCGGATGCTCGGTACGCAGAACGAGGATGTCGGGCTGCAAACCGTTCTCCAACAAGGCCTTCACCGAGTGCTGCGTGGGTTTGGTCTTCAACTCGCCCGAAGCGGCCAGATAAGGGATCAGGGTCAGGTGAACCAGACAGGTGTTCTTCACGCCCAACTGGTAGCGCAACTGACGCACCGACTCGATGAACGGCAGCGACTCGATGTCGCCGACCGTACCGCCGATCTCGGTGATGATCACATCGTAGATCTTCTGCTGACCGAGCAACTGGATGCGACGCTTGATCTCGTCGGTGATGTGGGGAATGACCTGCACGGTCTTACCCAGATATTCGCCCTTACGCTCCTTCTCGATGACGCTCTTGTAGATACGTCCCGTCGTGACGTTGTTGGCACGCGAGGTGGGATGGTTCGTGAAACGCTCGTAGTGTCCCAAGTCGAGGTCGGTTTCCGTACCGTCCTCCGTCACATAGCATTCGCCGTGCTCGTAGGGGTTAAGCGTTCCCGGATCCACATTGATGTAGGGATCGAGTTTCTGAATGGTCACCGAATAGCCGCGAGCCTGCAACAGGCGGGCAATAGATGATGAAATAATTCCTTTACCGAGCGACGAAGCGACACCGCCCGTAACAAAAATGTACTTAGGTTTGGAAAGTTTCATTTCTTCTTTATTTATCGTTGTTTTCTTTCGAATTTTGCTGTGCTTCCGAGTCGATCATACGAACCTTCTCGATATTTTGTGCGATCTCCTGACGGATGCGGTCGATCTTCTGACGCACCTCGGCCACCAGCGAATCGGCGTTCTTTGACTTGGAGAAGAATCCGATGTTGTTCTCCAGCAGAGCGATCTCCTGCTCCATCTGGCGCACCTTGTTGTAGAGGTGTTCGCGCTCCGAACGCAGGCGTTTCTCACCGCCCTGACGCATCGACGACACCTTGTCGCGGAAACGGTTCATCGAGCGGTCGCGCTCCGACGAACGCAGGGCATCGAACAGCGAATCGACTGCCGCCTTGTAGCGTTTCTGAATGGCATCCTTCTGTCTGATGGGCACGAAACCGATCTCGCCCCAACGGCGTTGGAACGAGCGGATCACTTCGTAACCACCGGCCTTGACATCGGCCGAAGCCATCTCGTCGAGCAGAGCCTGCTTGCGGCGCAGGTTCTCTTCGTGCTCGGCATCCATGCTCGAAAAATGAGCGGCTTTGCGCTCGAAAAATTTGTCACATGCGGCGCGGAAGCGTTTCCACAAGGCATCCGAATGACGGCGCGATACGGCTCCGATCTTCTTCCAGCGTGCCTGCAAAGCGATCAGATCCTCCGTGGCCTTCTTCCACTCCTCGCTGTTTGCGAGCGATTCGGCGGCCTCGCAGATTTCGTTCTTGAGTTGGAGGTTATGTTCCATTTCGACCTTCACACCGGCGTAGAAGTTGCGTTTGAGTTCAAAGAACTTGTCGCACGCCATGCGGAAGCGTTCGTAAATGCGGTTGTTGTTTTTCTTGGGGGCAAAGCCGATGGTCTTCCACGTTTTCTGGATCTCCAACAAACGGTCGCTGGCCTTGTTCCACTCCTTGCGCGAGGTGAGCGGCTGCGCGGAGAGTTCCTCGGCGGCCTCGCACAGACCCGCCTTGAGTTCGAGGTTCTTCAACTGCTCGTTCTTGAGTTGTTCGAAATGCTCCTGATGACGTTTGTTGATGCGGCTCGATGCGGCCTTGAAACGTTCCCACAACGACTCCTTAAATTCGTTCGCCACGGGACCCGTCTCGCGCCACTCGTCGTGCAGACGCTGCAACTTGTGGAAGGCCTCAACGACCGAGTCCTCCATCAGAAGGGCTTCGGCAGCCTCACACAACCGGACTTTCTGCTCGTAGTTCTTCTTCAAGTCCAGATCGCGCAGTTCCTTGTTGATCTTGATAAACGAATAGAAATTCTCGACATGGAGGTTGTAGGTCTCCCACAGATCCTTCACGTTTTGGGCGGGAACAAGCCCCGTATCCTTCCAACGCTGCTGCAATTCGCGGAACTTGTTGAACGTATGATTGAGCGTCTCGTCGGAATTGACCAGTTCCTTCAACTCCTCGATGATGCCGAGTTTGATGCGGAGGTTCTCCTCCTTCTCGGCTTCGAGGCCTGCCATAAATTCGTCTCTGAGGCGACGATACTCACGGAAATATTCTTTCAGTTTGATTTCGGCACCATCGACCTGCGGGGTGAACTCCTCGGCGGGAGCACCACTCTCAAGATAGGCGCGACGCTGGGTCTCGACCTCCTGACGGCGCAAACGATAAAAGGCAATCTTCAAAGCCTCCACTTCACGGCGCAACGACTGCACGGGCTGCTCTTCAAGCATGCGACGAAACATATCGAGGATCTCTTCCTTGCTCTTACCGGCAAATTTGTCGGTGTCGGCCTCGCCCACTTCGATTTCGTCGTCCTCTTCCAGACCCGCCTCACGCGCGGCAAGTGCGGCATCCTCGTTCGAAAAATCGACCACCTCGGCCGACTGCGCGCGTTCTTCATCGTTGTCGCACGCCGCATCGGACACGTTTTGGGATTCCGTTCGGACGGATGATTGGGGTTGGTCGGCACAATTTACGGCCGGGGAAGTTCTCTGAACATCTTCAGCATTGCCGCTGACTTGCTCTTCGGGAGCAGAAAGTGTTGGTTTTTCAGTAGCCATCTCAGTAGTCTTTTTGATTCCGATTCATACACGACAGCATATAAATCTCGCAAATATAACCATATTATATGGATTTCGGAAGTTTTACCGCCAAAAGATTCGCCCAGAAATCCACGAAAAATGCCGTCTGAAACGATTTTCGATCCTTCAGACGGCATTTTGTCATTTTCTCCCTTTTCGGGCGATGCGTTTTGCGGCGGCGCGTCCCGTCCGCAGGGGCGACGAGCCTTTGCGTACCGAGCGGGTGCCGGCGCGTTTCTTTTCGGCGCGTTTCGAGGAGGACTGACGCTCCCAGACCAGTTCGTCCTCGAACTTGCGGAAGGCATCCCAGTTGAATCCGCCCCGCGATTCGCCCTCCTCCTTCAACGCCTCATCGAAATGAGGTTCGTCCGAAAGACGGCGAGGCTGTTTGCGGCGCGGCTCATCCTCGCGTTTGCGACAGGGTTCGTCGTTCCAGTCTTCGCGTTTTCGGCGGGGTTTTCCCTCAGCACGCCGATCGGACATCGCGCGTTCCATAAACTCCATCGCTTCGTCCATCTGCGAGGCAACCTGCCGCATTTCAGCCTCGGAAGTCTCCTTGCGGGGTGCTTTGCGCGGGGCTTTCCGATCGTTGTTTTCGGGGTCGGCCATGCGGGCGATCTTACGGCCGCGCGACTGACGGTTGATCTTGCCGATCACCGCCTCGGCATCGGCAAACGGGACGCTCACGAACGAGAAGGTATCGCGCACGCAGAGGTCGTCGATATTCTTGTCGCGGAGGCCGCATTTGTGTTTCAAGAGATCGACAATCTTACGGGGCGAATAACCGTCCTTCGTACCGATGGCGAGGAACAGACGCGCCTTACCCTTGCGATCGACCGAGAAGGAGCGGATTTCGGGATAGGAACTCTCGTCCAACTCCGAACGGAACGCCAGACGGAGCAGGGCACTGAGTGCCTTTCGCGGATCGTGTTCGGCAAGGATTTCGTCCGCCATATCATCGTAGGCGGCGGGCATCTCCTCCTGCATGATCTCGCGCAGATCCTCGCTGATACGGGCGCGTTTCATCGCCACAATATCCTGAGGCGAAGGAAGTTGTTCCTTACGCACATCGGCCTGAATATCGCGCATCATGCCGTTGAAACGGCGGTACTCCGACGAGGAGATGAACGTGATGGCCGTACCCTCACGACCGGCACGACCCGTACGGCCGATGCGGTGGACATAACTCTCGGTATCCTGCGGAAGGGCGTAGTTGATCACGTGCGACAGGTTGCTCACATCAATTCCGCGGGCAGCCACATCGGTCGCCACCAGTATGTTCACCACCTTTTCGCGGAACTTGCGGAGGATCTTCTCGCGCATGGCCTGCGACACGTCGCCGTGGAGGCCTTCCGCCGAATAACCGCGCTGTGCCAGACGGGTAGCCAAGGCATCGCAATCAATCTTCGTGCGGCAGAACACGATGCCGTAGAAATCGGGTTCGACATCAATGATGCGGGTCAGCGCATCGAACTTGTCCGACTCGCGCACCTCGAAGTAGATCTGGTTCGTCAGGTCGGCCGTCATGTTCTGCGACTCGACCCTCACCTGCTGCGTATCACGCATATACTGTTCGGCCAGACGGACGATGCGTTCGGGCATGGTTGCCGAAAAGAGCAGCACGCGACGATCCCCGCCCGTATGCGACATGATCTCCTCGACATCCTCCACAAAACCCATGTTGAGCATCTCGTCGGCTTCGTCCAAGACCAAATATTTCACGTTGTCCAAGACCAGCGTACCGCGACGGATGTGATCCAGCACACGTCCCGGCGTGCCGACCACGACATCCACACCGCGTTTCAAACGGCGCAACTGCTCCGAAATGGCGGCTCCTCCATAAATTGCCGTGATCGACAGGTGTTTGTCGGCGTTGAGCAACTGCAACTCCTCGGCAGCCTGCAACGCCAGTTCGCGCGTCGGCACGAGGACGATGGCCTGCACCGAACCCCGACCCGCCTCCAAGCGTTGGAGGACGGGCAGTCCGAATGCGGCGGTCTTGCCCGTACCTGTCTGCGATTGGGCGATAATGTCCGAAGTGCCTTCCAGCAGCAACGGGATGGTGAGTTTCTGGATGGCGGTGGGGGTTTCAAAACCCTTGGCACGGACGGCGGCGAGCATCTCGTCGGAGAGTCCCAGATCGGCAAATGTTACTTCGTTGATTTCTTTGGTCATTGATAGACGTTTTTCCATGGAGCCGACTTGATCGAACTTCGGCCTTCCGAAGAAAGCCGCCGGCTCCGCTTTATGCTTTTAAATAAAAAAATTAAGTCGCAAAGGTACGATAAAATATCTATTTTCATCGAAAAAATTACTATCTTCGCGTGTAATTTGCATAATTTCAAGGATCAGACCACAAAAAACGACCTATGAAACACCGCATCCTATTAGTCGATGACGAACCGGACATACTCGAATTTATCCGTTACAACCTCACCCGCGAGGGTTATGAGGTCTATACGGCCGAAAACGGCAAGGTGGCACTCGAAATCGCCCAAAAGCAGAAACCCCACCTGATTCTGCTTGACATGATGATGCCCGTCATGGGCGGAATCCAGACGTGCCGCGCCATCCGCCAAAACCCCGAACTGAAGGACACGATGGTCGTGTTCCTGTCGGCACTGGGCGAAGAGGAACAGCAACTCAAGGGTTTCGATGTCGGCGCGGACGACTACCTCACGAAACCCATCAGAATGAAACTGCTTGTGAGCCGCGTGCAGGCACTCTTGAAACGCATCGACTCCGCCGAGACCTCCGCACCGAAATCGGCCGTCATGATCGACACCGAAAGCCACACCGTCACCTGCAACGGCGAGCAGATCACCCTTCCCCGCAAGGAATTTGCCCTGTTGAATCTTTTGGCCTCGTCGGTCGGCAAACTCATCACGCGCGAAGAGATCTACGACAAGATCTGGGGCGAAAAAGTGGTGGTCGGCGACCGCACGATCGACGTCCACATCCGCAAATTGCGTCAAAAGATCGGCAAGGAACACATCGTCACGGTCAAGGGCGTCGGCTACCGATTCGAAGAATAACCCCGGACACGGATCTAACCGCTATGACATAGACGGTTATGCCTTCAAACAAAAGCGAATCCTCGTCCGTGAGCGAATTTCACGGACAAAAAACGCGGAAATTATTCTTTTTTTACGTAATTTTGCGAAAATCTAAAAAATTCATATCATAATCAAATGATTCGTGATCTTTTGGCCGTCGGAATGGGAGGTGCGGCAGGCAGCATGTTGAGATATGCACTCTCGACACGGCTGATGAGCGGCTGGCTCGCATGGGGCTTTCCGCTGGGCACCTTTTCGGTAAACATCGCAGGCTCACTCCTGATCGGTGTTGTCCTTGCACTCACCCGCGGTGGCTCCTTCCTTCAGATGATGCTCATGGTGGGCTTCTGCGGAGGATTCACCACCTTCTCGACGTTTTCGGCCGATGTCGTGAAACTGCTCAAGGTCGGAGACTGGAGCGCAGCGGCACTCTACATCCTGCTGAGTGTCGTGGTTTGCGCCCTCGCCACGCTCATCGGACTCTGGATCGGAACAACTATAACTAAACTAACAGCATAAGAACTATGGTAATTTTGGTACTCAACTGCGGCTCGTCATCCATCAAATATCAGGTGATCGACATGCAGGACGCATCGAGCAAACTGCTCGCAAAAGGTCTCGTCGAAAGAATCGGCCTGCCCGAAGGTGACTTGACCCACAAGCCTGTCGGCAAGGATAAGTTTGAATTGCACCAGCCCATTCCCGACCACACAACCGGCATCAGCCTCGTAATGCAGGCTCTGATCAATCCCGAACACGGCGTGATCTCGTCACTCGACGAAGTGAAGGCCGTCGGTCACCGCGTGGCTCACGGTGGCGAATTTTTCCCAAAAAGTTGCCTCGTCGATGAGGACGCCAAGCAGAAGATCGCTTCCCTGTTTGAGATCGCCCCGCTGCACAACCCCGCCAGCATGCAGGGTATCGAGGCCATCGAAAAGGTATTGCCGGGTGTTCCCCAAGTGACCGTCTTCGACACTTCGTTCCACCAGACGATCCCCGCCAAGAACTATCTGTTCGCCATCCCCACCGAGTACTACGACAAGTACCGCGTGCGTAAATACGGTTTCCACGGAACCAGCCACAAGTTCGTCGCCAACACAGGTGCCAAACTTGCCGGTATCGACATCAACAACTCCAAGATCATCACCTGCCACATCGGTAACGGTGCCTCGATTACGGCCGTCGAGAACGGCAAATCGCTGGATACCTCGATGGGTTTCTCGCCGCTGGACGGTCTGGTGATGGGTACGCGTTCGGGTCTCATAGACGCCAGTGCCGTAACCTTCATCGGTGAAAAAGAACACATGACATGGAGCGACATGAGCAACATGCTCAACAAGAAATCGGGCGTTCAGGGTCTGTCGGGCGTGTCGAGCGACATGCGTGACATCGAAGCCGCCTGCGAGGCCGGCAACGAAAAGGCCATCATCGCACGCGACATGTACTTCTCGCGCATCAAGAAATTCATCGGTCAGTATGCTGCCGAAATGGGCGGTGTCGATCTGATCGTCTTCACGGGCGGTGTCGGCGAAAACTCGGACGAGATGCGCGCTGCCGTTTGCCAGAACATGGAGTTCATGGGTCTGAAGTTCGACGAGGATGCCAACAAGGGTGCCCGCGGCGTGGACAAGATCCTCTCGACGGCCGATTCGAAGGTGAAGGTCGCCATGATCTCGACCAACGAGGAGTTGGTGATCGCAACCGACACCTACAACATCGTCAAGGCTTTGTAATTCAGAAAAAGGTACAACAATTTAAAACTGTTAATAGCATCATGATTCAGCATCTTAGTGAAATCGTCGATGAGGCGAGAAAAAAAGGCAAAAAACGTTTGGCCGTTGCCTACGGTCAGGACACACACACCATTCAGGCCGTTTACGAGGCCTACAAGGAGGGTTTGGTAGAGCCGACACTCTACGGTGACAAGGAGGTGATCGAGGCTGCCTGCAAGGAACTCGGCATCGACATGTCGGTGTTCCAGATCGTGGACGAGAAAGTCGATACGAAGTGTGTTCAGAAGGCCGTTCAGGCTGTCGTTGCCGGTGAGGCCGACGTGCTGATGAAGGGTCTGGTTTCGACCGACAAGTACATGCGCGGCATCCTCAACAAGGAGGCCGGCCTGTTCCCCCCGAAGGGCGTTTTGAGCCACGTCTCGATCTCGGAGATGCCGATCTACAACAAGTTGATCATCATGTCGGACGTTGCCGTGATTCCTCTGCCCGACTTCAAGCAGAAGATCAAGATCATCGGCTACCTGAAGCAGACCGCAAACCTGCTGGGTATCGAGTGCCCGAAGATCGCCTGCATCGCTCCCTCGGAGCAGTTGCTCCCCTCGGTAATTTCTTCGACCGAAGGTGCTCTGCTGGCCAAGATGGGTGACCGCGGTCAGTTGGGTAAGGTTGTCGTTGACGGTCCTCTGTCGCTGGACGTGGCCCTCTTCAAGGAGGTTGCCGAGCACAAAAAGGTAAAGGGTTCGCTCGTCGCCGGTGATCCCGACTGTCTGCTCTTCCCGAACCTCGAATCGGCCAACGTATTCTTCAAGTGCACCACCCACCTCTGCGGCGGTGAGTTGGCTGCCATGGTTATGGGTACGAAAGTCCCCTGCGTGCTGACTTCGCGCGGCGACTCGGCCAAGACGAAACTCTATTCGATCGCTCTGGCTTGTCTGGCTGCCAAATAATCAGCCCCAAGACACTCAAAAAAAGGCACATTCTTCCCGAATGTGCCTTTTTTATACCAATAAATCCTACATTTCCACATTTTCTTGTACTATAAGTCGAAAATAATGGGATTTTTTGCGTATTTTTGCAACGCTTTTTCCGGAAAGCACACCACCTAAAAAAAACATACGCATTATGGGATATAAAGTACTGGCAATAAATCCGGGATCGACCACCACCAAACTGGCGATCTACGAAGAGCAGATTCCGATCATGGAACTGGTCATCCGCCACACGCACGAAGAGGTGACCCGTTTCCGGGATGTGGTCGATCAGTTGGACTGGCGTCACGATGTCATCCTCGACGCACTTCGGAAGGAGAATTTCGACCTCAAGACCCTTTCGGCCGTAATCGGTCGCGGAGGTCTGGTGCATCCGATACCGGGCGGCGTTTATGAGGTGAACGACAAAATGTGCGACGATCTGATGCACGCCGAGAAGAAACACGTCTGCAACATCGGGGCGATGCTGGCACGTAAAATCGCGGGCGACATCGGCGTCAAGGCTTATATCGCCGATCCTCCCGTGGTGGATGAGATGAGCGAGGAGGCTCATTTCACGGGACTGCCCGAATGCCGTCGCCGTTCTATATTCCACGCCTTAAACCACCGCGCCACAGCACGCCTCCATTGTCAGAAGACGGGCGTCCGCTACGAAGATGTCAATCTGATCGTCGTCCACATGGGCGGCGGAATCTCGGTGGCAGCCCACTCCCACGGACTGATCCTCGATGTGAATAACGCTCTCGACGGGGACGGCCCCATGGCTCTGGATCGTGCGGGTTCGATTCCTTCGAGCGAACTGATCCGCGTCTGCTACTCAGGCAAATATACCGAGAAAGAAATGATCCAGCGCATTTCGACCCACGGCGGTCTTGCGGCCTATCTCGGCACAACTTCCGTGCAGGAGATCGAGGAGCGCATCGACAATGGCGACACAAAAGCCGAGACGATACTCCGCGCCATGTGCTACACCATCGCCAAGCAGATCTGCGCCACGACCGTGGCCACATCGGGCAAGGTCGATGCCATCGTCCTGACAGGCGGCATTGCCCACTCGAAGCGTGTGGTGAATTACATCCGCGAGCGTTGCGGGTTCATCGCTCCGATCCATGTCTATCCGGGCGAAAACGAATTGCGCTCACTGGCTTTCAATGCCATGATGGTACTCAACCACCAACTCGAAGCCAAGATCTACGAATAAACCCCACCTTACAATAAAAAAAGCCTTTGACCCACTCGGGATCAAAGGCTTTTTTATTTTATCTGAAATTGCTTATTTGTGTAACTGACGCTCCATCAGCGTCCAAACTTCGCGGAAGGCCTCCATACGGAACAAGGAGGCCACGACCACATAGATCACCGCACCCGCCGAAACCTCCGCTACAAGTTTTGCCATCGGTGCAGCCTCCATCTCTGCACCGATCAGCCGCACGCCTGCATACATCACCCCCGACACCAGAAGGATCGGAAGAATCGTCCGTCCCCACTCACGCAGAGAAAGCGCGACGTAGCGTTGTGCAGCGAACCAGTTCACCGCCATTTCGCAGAACGCAATGGCAACCAGCCCCCACACCACCGCTTCGACCGACCACGGGATCGTGATGCAGAAAATCACGGTCATCAGCACCTTCTTGAGAATCTCGATGCGGATCAGAAGACCTCCCCCGCTCTTGACCTTCAAGACGTTGAAGGCGATCATGCCGATCGGGTAAAAGATACCCGCCAAGGCAGCCACTTCCAAGTAAGGCACCGTCGGCATCCACTCCTCGCCCAAAATCGCCGCGAACAGATCATGCGCCACGGCCGACAATCCGAGCATCACGGGACAGAGTACAAAGGTCGTGATCATAACCACCTGACGATAGCCTTCCGAAAAGCGCATCTTGTCGTCGGCAATCTTCGACAAGGCAGGGAACGTGACGCCCTGCACCGCCTGCACCGCCGAAGTGACGGGCTGATCTTTCAACTTGACCGCCTGATCGAATGCGCCCAACGTATCGGCCGCATACAAACGTCCCAAGAAGAATTGCGGGATCTTATTATAAAAAGTGGTGATCAGTTCGGTCATCATCAGTGAAAAACTATACGATGCCATCCCCCGCAACGAACCGAAATCGCTTCGACCCCGCGGACTCCACGCTCCGTATCCCCACAACAAGGCCGTACGGATCACATAGAAGACGAGCCGTTGGAGGACAATACTCCATACGCCGAATCCGCTCCATGCCAAGCCGATCGCCACAATCCCGCTTACAAGCGACGCGAAGAACGTGATCTTGGAGATGAGCGCGAATCGGAAGGCACGCACCAACAGCGTATTCTGCACCGTACACAACGCATTGGCAGGCAGAATCAGAAAGAACACGGGCGCGAGTTCCTTTAGTTCGGGCATATTGTAATAACGTGCCGCCACGGGCGAAATCCCCACAAAAAGCAGATACAGAATGGTCGCAACCGACACATTGAATAGAAACACCGCCTTGAAATCGCCCTGCGAAGGGTCTTTTCGTCGGATCAGTGTCTGCGAAAAGCCGCTGTCGGCCAGCACGATCGCCACCGCCGACACGGCGGTCAGAAGAGCCATGATGCCCAGATCTTCCCTTCGGAGCAGACTGAGGATCGTCAGACTGACGACAATCTGCAACAGGGTCGAACCGACCTTTTCGGCCATCGACCATGCCACTCCTCCGACCACCCGTTGGCGAAGATCCGCACGGGGTTGTTTTGGCTCGTCCAGCATCGTTTACTCCTTGATCAGCGGGCAATCGCTACCGTTGAGTTCCACACAACGGGAGCGGATGTTGCGTGCATTGGCAAATTCAATGTACGAAGCACCCTGATCCGAATCAAAACTACCGCCGATGATGGCCATCAGATCCTCATTGTGCAATTCGTGATGCTCGACCAGATACTCCACGGCATCTGCCAGAAAGTGGTAACGGTCGTTCAACAGACGTTCGCGCAGGATGGGTACGACACCATAAGACAGGGCAAGAATGCGCTGTGCATGACGCGTGTAGCAAACCGCGATGACGGGTTTCTGACCGCGGAACGCCGCCAGATAACGACCCGTACGCCCCGTCTTGGTATCCAGTACCACAAATTTCACGGGCAGGTTGGTCGAAGCACGCACCGCCGAACGAGCCAACTGTGCCGTGATCTCGTGATTCACCGATACCATATCCAGATCAACCATCGGCTTGAAGTGGTTGTCGTCGTGCTCGATTTCCAGAGCCACGCGCGCCATGGTCTCCACGGCCTCGGTCGGATATTTGCCCATCGCCGTCTCGTCGCTCAACATGACGGCATCGACACGTTCGTAGATGGCACTTGCCACATCGCTCACCTCGGCACGGGTCGGACGCGGAGAGTTCACCATCGAATAGAGCATCTGCGTGGCGATGATCACGGGTCGTTTTGCCGAGATACACTTCTCGACGATGCGACGCTGCGCGTTGGGGATCATTTCGGCAGGAAGTTCCACTCCCAAGTCTCCACGGGCGACCATCACACCATACGAAGCCTCGATGATCTCGTCGATGTTGTCCAGACCCTCCTGATTCTCGATCTTCGAGATGATCTTGATGGGGCTGTGATGCTCATCGAGGATATCCTGCACGGCTTTCACGTCACGCGCCGAACGCACGAACGAGTGGGCGATGAAATCGACATCGTTCCTGATTGCCCACAGGATGAAGCGACGATCCTTCTCCGTCACCGACGGAAGATCGACACTCACACCCGGCACATTGACGCTCTTGCGCGAACGGAGCGTACCGCCCAAGACAAATTCGCAGAAGAGTTCCTCGTCATTCTTGTCCGTCACGACAATCTCCAATTCGCCGTCCGAAATCAGCATGTGCGCACCCACGGGGATGTCGCGTACGATGTTCGGCACGTTCATGAAGATGGTCGTGCGGGTCGTGAGTTCCGAACCGTCGCAACCCTTCACCTTGACACGTTCGCCTGCATGGAAGATGATCGAATTGCCGTACTCCTCGGCAATGGTGGTCACGCGGATTTCGGGACCCTTCGTGTCGATCATGATCGGAATTGCGGGATTGACCTTGTGAACCGTCTCGACGATTTTTGTGGCTCCCTCATCGGTCACGTGTGCCGAATTGACGCGCACTACGTCCATACCTGCATTGTAGAGTTCACGCACGAACTCCTCGGTGCAACGGAAGTCAGACATCGTTGCCACGACCTTAGTCTTTTTGTTTCTGAACTGTGTCATATATTTTATCGGTTATAAATTGTTGTTCAATCTGAAGTACTCCACGCCGAGGCGGTACGAGTCCAGTCCGAATCCCATGACCGATCCGCGGACGACACCCGCCAGAAGCGACACATGGCGGAACTCCTCTCGCGCCATGATCGAGGAGATGTGCACCTCCACGACAGGAGTCCGGATGGCCGACACGGCATCGCGCAGTGCCACGGACGTGTGGGTATATCCCCCCGCGTTCAGGATCACGCCGTCGCAACGATCGCGGTCACAACGGTGCAGGCGGTCGATGAGTTCGCCCTCGATGTTCGACTGGAAATATTCAAATTCCAAAAGCGGATAATCCTTCCTGAGTTCCTCCATGAACTCCCCGAAGGTTTTCGTTCCATAAATATCCGTATCGCGCCGCCCCTGCAAATTGAGGTTCGGGCCGTTGAGAATGAGCAATTTCATAAGTCTGATTTTTTGCGCAGAATGTTTCTTCTACAAAGATAATTATTCTTCTCAAATATTGCTCCAAATTCCCGACTTTCGAAAAACAAGTTGCAAAAATAATACTTTTTCGGCAAGATACTGACTATCGGTAATTTAAATTTTTATTAATTTTGCAATTCCGAATAACTGATACTTATGACTGAATTTGGATTCATCGACCATATAGCCGCCCTGTGCGGTGATCTGCCGCTCAATTCGTTTGAGGGCATCGGCGACGACTGCGCCGCAATCGAAATCGGAGGCGGCGAGTCGCTTCTGTTCACCGCCGACCTCGTGTGTGAGGATGTGCATTTTCTGCGTTCGGCCTCATCGGCATTTGATGTGGGCTACAAATCTCTGGCGGTCAATCTGAGCGATGTGGCCGCCATGGGAGCGCGACCCGTTGCCACCCTCCTGTCGGTTTCTCTTCCCAAGGATGCCACCGAGGAGTGGGCGGAAGAGTTTATGCGCGGCTATCACGCCCTGAGCAAACGCTACGGCGTTGCCCTTGTCGGAGGCGACACCACACGCTCGGCATCACGCATCACGATCAACGTGACAGCCATCGGACGCATGGCAACCTCCAAAATCAAACGTCGCAGTGCCGCCCGTGAGGGGGATGTGATCTTCGCGGGCGATGTGTTGGGCGCATCGGGCGGAGGGTTGAACGACATCCTCCGAGGTCACCCCGACACACGGCTTGCCGACCTGCACCGCCGTCCCGAACCGCAGATCGAGGAGGGGCTCTGGCTCGCCGAGCGCGAGGAGGTACACGCCATGATGGATATTTCGGACGGTCTTGCCTCCGACATCCGCCACATCATGGAGCAGTCGCACGTGGGTGCGGAACTCGACTTGGGGAGCATTCCCGTAGCCGAGGGTGTCGATCTGAAAACGGCTGCCACGGGGGGCGAGGACTACAAACTGCTCTTTACCGCATCTTCTGACCGCGCCGAGGAGTTGATGCGCGATTTTGAAAATCATTTTCACCGCCCGATCCATCCCGTGGGACGCATCACACGGGGGGATAAGTTACGCTGGATGCGTAACGGCGAGGCGGTCGAACTGGACTGGCACGGCTTCACCCACTATTAACAAAAAAGGTCTTCCTACAATCGGAAGATCTTTTCTTTATCTGAAGAACTTACCCTGATACGTCTTGGCGTTTCCCGCACCGTCCTTCACGGTCAGCGACACGTTGTGCATCTTGCCCGAAGAGGGCACCACAAAGCGGTAGGAGTATTCGCCCTTGACAGGTTGGCGGTCGGTGGGTACCCACACGCCGTCGATGTGCATCGTATAGGACGAGACACCCGAAAAATTATCCGTCACACGGAATACGATGCGGCTCTGCCGATGCAGATCCGCCACGCCCGACACCCGCGCCTTGGGGTAACGCGGATAGATCTTCGGGGCTTCGGTATCCGCCACCAAGACCATCCATCCGCCCGAACGGCTCCGGGTCTTGACTTCGCCGTTGCGGTAATGACCTCCGACATATTTCAAACGGCCGTCCGACCAGCGACCCAGCACCGTATGCGCTTCCAAATTCTGCGGTACGGGGTGTTTCAGCCGATAGGTTGCCCAGTGAAGCATCGGCACCCGTTCATCCACAAAGCACACCGCATCGGAAAGGATCTTCAATCCTGCACTTTTGGTTTGGGGAACGGCTTTCGACTGTACCTTGATCGGGGTTTTCTCATAGACCGAGTGGGGCGGAATCACCACCGAAGCCCAATCCCCCTCGCGGAACTCTCCGCCGAGTACGGGATCGAGCACCTCACACTCCTCGTCCTCGGCTTGGAACGAGGTCTTGCGCCCGCGGATCGCCACGCTCAGTTCGGAAATATTACCCGAATCGTCCTCCACCTCGAAATCAATGCGGTGCATCGCCCCTTGGTCACAACGCACCAGACCGCGTTCCACCATCACGGGATAGAACAGATCGGGGGCTTTTTCGAGTTGCGCAATGCGGATCACCTCACAACGTGCCTTGATTTGCAGCGGGTAACACGATACGGCATCGCTCATGCGTCCCTCGTTATAGTCGAATCCGTTCATGCGGTACTCGAAGTAAGGCACACCGTCCTTTTTGGCGGTCAGCCGCCAGATGCCGAAGCGGTTGTTCACCCCGTTGCGGCGATCCGACACCTCCAACACAAAATAACCCTTACGCCCGACCGAAATGGTATCGCCTTGGGCAAGATGGCAGCCGTCCGGACGGCGCAACACATCGTAATCCTCCATCGACGAGCGGGTGCAGATGCCGTTCGAGAGCGTATCGGTCTCGACATAGCGCAGGCGCAGGATCTTCGGCGGGAGGTTGTCTTTGACGCGGATGATCCCCTCCTTCACCAAATTCAGACGCACCTCTTTTCCGGGAGTGCGGATTTCGAAATGGAGATGCGGGCCGAACGACGACCCCGTATTTCCCGAATAAGCCAACAGATCGCCCTGCTTTACCGGCCAGCGCGCAGAGTCGAACGAGCAATCCAGCGTGTTGGATTTCTTGCGGAAGCGTTCTTTCCGGGCGAACTGCTCGATGTCGTCGCGGAAGCGTTGCAAATGGCCGTAAACCGCCACCGAACCATCCTTCATCTTGAGGTAAAGACCGATTCCGTAGCCGTCGCCCTGAATGACGATGCGCGACACATAACCGTCCGCCACCGCCACCACACGTTTGCCCTCGACCCCGTCCGTGCGAATATCGACACCCGCATGGAAGTGTCCCGGTCGGATCTCGCCGAAATTCGCCACACAATTTCCCTGCACGTTCACCAAGGGGTAGATATAATCCTTATTTTGAGCCGTTGCGCCGATCGCCACAAAAGCCAAGACCAGCGTCAAAATTCTTCGCATTCTTCTTCGTTTTTAAGTTGTTCCGCCACCGCCTCGCGCACCGTCTCGAAATCGAATCCGAGCGAAAGTCCGTAGCGCATGAGTTTTGCACGGAAATCCGCGGGCGTGGTCGCACGGATTGTCTTTGCCTTGTGTCGGAGTTTGTCCGTCAGGCGGTCTTTCAGACGGTCGCGGTCGATCTCGCCCAACGCCTCGTCGATCACCTCCTGCGGGATCTCCTTACGCTGCAACGCCTGACGGATCTTAAATTCGCCCCAGCCGCTCAACCGCACCTTTTCGCGCACGAACGCCTCGGCATAACGGCGGTTGTCGATAAACCGATCCGCCACCAATTTTTGGAGCACCCGCTCGGCATCGGCCGACGGTACGCCCCACCCGCGCATCAGACGGCGGGCATCCCCCTCGCATTTCTCGGCACGCGCCGCCAGACGCATCAACTGCGACAAGGCCTGCTCGGCGGTTTTGGTCTTGCGTTCGCGTACGCCCGTGCGGGGTGTTATTTTTTTCGACAACATATCATTCTCGGTTTTCCAAAGAGATCCTTCCGAACCTCCACCTCGCAGTAACCCTCTCGAAGGAGCATCTGCCGCATCTGTCCGGCAAAAGCATGGTAGATCTCAAAATAAAGGCGTCCCCCCTCGCGCAACATACGCTGTCCCGCCCGCGCAATGGCACGGTAGAACAACAGCGGGTCGTTGTCGGGTACGAACAACGCCATGTGGGGTTCGAAATCGCGCACGTTGCGATCCATCCCCTCCAAATCGGCGGCAGGCACATACGGCGGATTCGACACGATGACATCCAGCGGTTCGCGGATAACCTCCCTCAAATCGCCGAGTGCATCGCCCCGACGCAGTTCCACCTCGGCACCCAAACGCTCGAAATTTTGCTGTGCAATCCTCAAGGCATCCTCCGACAGATCGACGGCAAAGACTTTCGCCGGGGGCATTTCCAATTTGAGCGATGCCACAATGCAGCCGCTCCCCGTGCCGACATCGAGTAGAGAGCACGCCCTCCCCCGCTCCTGACGCACGATCCAATCGACCAGTTCCTCGGTTTCAGGACGCGGGATCAATACGCCCTCTTCGACCTCGAACTCCCGTCCGTAAAATTCCGTCCTTCCCATCACATACTGCACGGGTTCGCCCTTTTTAAGGCGTTCGACGACCTCGTCCAGCCCCTCGATTTCAAGCGGGGCATCGGGATCGACCAGAAACGCGCTGCGCCTGACACCCGACAGTTCCGTGGCAGCAATCAGCGCGATGCTGTGCGCCTCGCGTTCGCCGTAGAGTGCCGTCAGCGGATCGGCAATTTGTTTTAAGATTTCTTTTCTGGATGCCATACTAACGCTGTAAATCCGCCAAGGCAACCGCCACCGCCGCCTCAACGACCACTGCCGCACGCAATGCGATGCAGACATCGTGCCGTCCTCCGATACGGAGCGGTTCGATGCGGTTGGTCGCCTTGTCAAAAGTCATCTGTTCGCGGGCAATCGAAGCCGTGGGTTTCACTCCGACACGCACCACCAGCGGATTGGAATTGGTCAGTCCGCCCACAATACCGCCCGCGTGATTGGTCGCGGTGCGTCCCGAAGCATCGACAATGGGATCGTTGTGTTCCGAACCGCGCATCCGAGCCGCCGCGAATCCGTCACCGAACTCCACTCCCTTGACGCCGGGGATCGAGAAGAGCAGGTGCGCCACCACGCTCTCCACCGAATCGAAAAACGGCTCGCCCCATCCCGCGGGAATCCCTTCGGCACGGCAGGTGATGACCCCGCCCAGCGAATCGCCCTCCCTGAGACATTCGCGGAGCAGTTCCTGTTGTTTTTGCGGATCGCACTCCCCGCCGATCCCGTCGATCGTGGTGTGGAACGAAATTCCTTCGGGCAGCATCTTTTTCGCCACGACACCCGCCGCAGTCAGAAGCACGGTGAGCCGTCCCGAAAAATGACCGCCTCCGCGCGGATCGTTATACCCGCGAAAACGCTCGCCCGCCACCCAGTCGGCATGCGACGGACGGCAGCGGGTGCGAAATTCGGAGTAATCGCGCGAACGGCAGTCGCCGTTCGCAAACGTGATCGCAAGCGGTGCTCCCGTCGTAAATCCGCGATAAACACCCGAACGGATGTGCGGCAGATCCTTCTCCGAGCGAGGGGTTGTCCCCTCTGCCCCGCTCCGACGACGCGCAAGATCCTCTTCGAAATCCGCCTCCGAAAGGGCAATGCCCTCCCGAACGCCGTCCAATATAATTCCGACCTCCTCACCGTGGGATTCGCCCCACACCGAAAGGCGGAAACGATGTCCGTATCCGTTCATTATTTTGTGGTTTTAATGGATTCCAGATCCTCAAAGAAACGCGGGTAACTCTTCGCCACGCACTCCGCCCCTTCGATCGTCACCTCCGAATCGCTATTGAGTGCCGCCACCGCCAAAGCCATGGCCATGCGGTGATCGTAGTGACTGAATACCCGTCCGCCGCGGATCCTGCCGCCGCGGATCTTCATCACGTTCTCCTCCTCCAGATCTACCTCGATGCCCAATTTGCCGAACTCCTCCCGGATCGCCTCGGCGCGATTGCACTCCTTATGCTCCAAGCGCGAAGTACCCACCAGACGCGTCACCCCCTCGGCCGATGCAGCCAGCGCAGCCAGCGCGGGGAACAGGTCGGGACAGTCCGTGGCATCAAATTCAAACCCGCTCAAAGGGCGATGTACGGCGGTCACCCGGCGCGGCTCGTCGATGATCATGCAGCCCGCACGCAGCAGGGCTCCGATCACCGCCGTATCGGCCTGTTTGGAAAGCATCTCGATGTTCTCGATGGCCACCTCCCCGCTCACGGCTCCCGCCACAAGCATCATCGCCGCCGCACTCCAGTCGCCCTCGATGGCATAGTCGATCGGCATATAGGACTGCCCCCCCTCGATGTAAAATTCGCGGTAGTCGCGTTGTTCGATACCCACCCCGAAACGATCCACCGCGTCGATGGTCATATCCAGATAGGGACGCGACACGGCATGCGACACATGCAGGACGGTTTCGTGGTCGGTACGCGGCAGGGCGATCAGCAGTCCCGTGATGAATTGCGAGGAGACCGATCCGTCGATCCCGACCTCGCCTCCCTTCAGGGGGCCGCGTACGTCAATCGGCAGAAAGCCGTTGTCGGAATGCACTTCCGCACCCAGTTCGCGCAACGGGTCGATCATCATCGACATCGGGCGTTCGAGCAGAGTGCCTCGCCCCTCGATGCGGATCGGTTCCCGACACAGGGCGGCAATCGGCGTAAACAGGCGCGACGAAAGTCCCGACTCCCCCACATTCAGACACGAAGCCGTGGGGTTCAGCCCTCCGTCCACAATGAGCGTGTGGTCGTCCGCACGGCTCACCCGCGCGCCGAGCGTCTCGACACAACGCACGGCCGAAAGCGTATCGTCGCAAAATTCGATGTTGCGCAACGTCGAACGTCCCTCCGCCAGCAGTGATGCGGCCAGTGCACGCTGTGCGTAACTTTTCGAACAGGGAGGCGTCAGTCTCCCCCGAATCGCCCCCCTACAAATGGTTTTCTCCATATTTCAAGAATAAAGAGGAGGGACAGCACGCCCCGCGGCGGGGTGCTCCGTCCCTTCTCTCAAATGATCAATATCCGGTTATCCTTTTCACTCGGCATGGTGTTCCTCGGCATCGTTCTGCCCGATGGTTTCGGGTGTCACGTCGCTGTCGGAAGTTTTTTGAGCGTTGGGATTGTTCTTCATCATCTCCTGCGTGATCTGGTGGCTCTTCTTCAACTCGAAGTGCTGCCCCAGATAAACCTTACGCACCATCGGGTCGGCCGCCAACTCCTCGGCAGTACCCGTCTTGAGGATCTTGCCCTCATACAATAAATAGGTACGGTCGGTGATGGCCAGTGTCTCATCGACGTTGTGGTCGGTGATGATCACGCCGATATTTTTGTGTTTCAGGGTCGCCACGATCGACTGAATATCCTCCACGGCGATGGGATCGACACCCGCAAACGGCTCGTCGAGCAGGATGAACGAGGGGTTGATCGCCACGGCACGCGCAATCTCGGTACGGCGTCGCTCTCCGCCCGAAAGTTGGATACCCAGACTCTTGCGCACCTTCTGAAGACGAAACTCCTCGATGAGCGACTCCACACGCTCCCGCTGATACTCCTTCGAGAAGGAGGTCATCTCCAACACCGAACGAATGTTCTCCTCGACGCTCAGACGGCGGAATACCGAAGCCTCCTGTGCCAGATAACCCACGCCCAACTGCGCACGCTTATAGACGGGCAGCTGGGTGAGTTCCGACACGTTTTTCTCGTCGTCCTCCAAAAAGATACGCCCCTCGTTGGGTTTGATCAGTCCCACGATCATGTAGAACGTGGTGGTCTTGCCGGCACCGTTGGGTCCCAGCAAACCGACGATCTCGCCCTGCTTGACGTCGATCGACACATGATTCACGACCGTGCGGGCCTTGTATTTCTTGACGAGTTCACTTGTGTAGAGTCTCATGGTTGCTTAATTAAATTTTCACAAAGTTATGCTTTTTTCCGAAAAGTTTTTTATCTTTACAATGAATTTTGGAATTTAAGAAGTTGATCACCTCGAAATGAAACAAAACGAATCATCCCTTTTGCACGAAAAATTGAAAGAATATTTTGGCTTTTCATCGTTCAAGGGAAACCAAGAAGCCGTAATCAAAAATGTGCTGGCAGGCCGCGACACCTTTGTGCTGATGCCTACCGGCGGCGGCAAATCGCTTTGTTACCAACTCCCCGCCCTTTTGATGGACGGAGTGGCAATCGTCATTTCGCCGCTCATCGCACTGATGAAGAATCAGGTCGATGCCATGCGCACCTACGCCGACGAACCGGGCATCGCCCACTTTCTCAATTCATCGCTCAACAAAACCGCGGTGATGCAGGTTCGCAACGACGTTCTGGCAGGCAAGACCAAACTGCTCTACTTCGCGCCCGAATCCCTCACCAAAGAGGACAACGTGGCATTCCTTCGCAAGATCAAAATTTCGTTCTACGCCATCGACGAGGCACACTGCATTTCGGAATGGGGTCACGACTTCCGTCCCGAATACCGCCGTATCCGCCCGATCATCAACGAGATCGGCAACGCCCCGCTGATCGCCCTCACGGCCACCGCAACACCCAAGGTGCAGATGGACATCCAGAAGAACCTCGGCATGAGCGATGCCGCCGTGTTCAAATCGTCGTTCAACCGACCGAACCTCTACTACGAAATCCGTCCCAAATTCGACATCGACCGCGAAATCATCAAGTTCATCAAGCAGAACGAAGGCAAAAGCGGTATTGTATATTGTCTGAGCCGCAAGAAGGTCGAAGAACTCACCGAACTGCTGGCTGCCAACGGCATCCGCGTCCGTGCCTACCACGCAGGTATGGATGCCGCCACCCGCGCTCAAAACCAAGACGACTTCCTGATGGAGCGCGTCGAGGTGATTGTCGCCACGATCGCCTTCGGTATGGGTATCGACAAACCCGACGTGCGTTACGTCATCCACTACGACATGCCCAAATCGCTGGAAGGCTACTATCAGGAGACGGGTCGTGCGGGTCGTGACGGAGGTGAGGGCCACTGTCTGGCATTTTATAGTTATAAGGATATTCAGAAACTCGAAAAATTCATGCAGGGCAAGCCCGTTGCCGAACAGGAGATCGGCAAACTGCTGTTGCAAGAGACGGTTTCCTATGCCGAGAGTTCGATCTGCCGTCGCAAGACCCTGTTGCACTACTTCGGCGAGGAGTATCCTGAGGAAAATTGCGGCAACTGCGACAACTGCCGCAATCAGAAACCGAAAATCGAGGTCAAGGCTTTGCTGAAAACGGCGTTGGAGGCTCTGCACGACATCGGCAACAAATTCAAAGCGGAATTTTTGATTGACGTGCTGATCGGCAAAAACACCTCGATGGTGAAGAGTTACGGGCAGAACAAGTCCAAATGGTTCGGCATCGGTGCGGATCACGACGCACGGCTCTGGGGTGCGGTCATCCGTCAGGGACTGATCATGGGACTCATCGACAAAAACATCGAAAACTACGGTCTGATCTCGATCAACGAAAAGGGCAGAGCCTATACGATTGCCCCCACCCCCGTATTCATCACGTTGGACCACAACTACGACGAAGAGCAGAAGGATCTCGAAGCCGAAGCCGTCACCCCGACGGGACGAGGCGGCGTGGCCGACGAGGAGTTGTTCGCCATGCTGAAAGACCTGCGCAAGAAAGTCGCCCGAAAGCACGAATTGCCGCCGTTCGTCATTTTTCAGGATCCTTCGCTGGAGGATATGGCCGTGCAATACCCCATCACCTTGGAGGAGATGCAGAACATCACGGGTGTCGGTGCGGGCAAGGCGCACAAGTTCGGTCAGGAATTTATCAAACTCATCAAGACCTATGTCGAGGAGAAGGAGATCATCCGTCCGCAGGATATGGTCGTCAAATCGGTGGCTTCGCGTTCGGGCAACAAGATCTTCATCATCCAGTCGATTGACCGCGGTTTGGATTTCGAGGACATCGCCAACGCCAAGAACTTGGATTTCGACGAACTGCTCACCGAAATCGAAAGCATCGTCAATTCGGGGACGAAACTCGACATCTCCTACTATATCAGCCAATACATGGACGAAGACAAGGCCGAGGACATCTACGACTACTTCAAGGAGGATGCCCAAAGCGATTCGCTGGACGAGGCGGTCGAGGAGTTGGGAGGCGACTACACCGAGGAGGAGATCCGTCTGGTACGCATCAAGTTTATGTGCGAACAGGGCAACTGATCCTCCCGCTTGAAATATTTTAAAAGCCGATCCGTCTGGGGTCGGCTTTTTTTGCGGGGTGCGGCGACAGGAAACGGAAGAAGGAACAGTACGGGTCGGCAAAGTGCGAAAAGGGATGCGGAAAGAGCCGGCAGAGTACGGGAATGATCGCGGAATGCGGTTAGTTCGGCAGTGAGTGCGGAACATTCGGTGACAGAACGCGGGTATAATATATAATACATATTAGGATCGCACGCGCGAAAAGAGAAAAACACGGGGCAATGCGACCAGTAAAAAGAAAAATATGTATCTTTGCGGTCTATGACGGAAGTAAGGGCTAAAAAAGCATTGGGTCAGCATTTTCTGACCGATCTGAACATCGCACGCAAGATCGCTTACGCGCTTGAGGAGGGTACTACCCCGCGCCAAGTTCTGGAGGTGGGTTGCGGCATGGGCGTATTGACGCGTTTTCTGTTGCAGCGCGACGACATCGAGACCTACGGCGCAGAGATCGACTCCGAGAGTGTCGATTACCTCCATGTGCATTACCCCGAATTTACGCCCCGGCTGATGGAAGGCGATTTTCTGAAGACGGATCTTCGCAAGTTGTTCCCCGATGGAGTACGCATCATCGGCAATTTTCCCTACAACATCTCTTCGCAGATCTTTTTCAAGGTCTTGGAAAACCGCGACCTCATACCCGAATGTGTCGGCATGATCCAAAAGGAGGTTGCCGTCCGTCTGGCCGAAAAACCCGGCACGAAGGATTACGGCATTCTGTCGGTGTTGTTGCAGGCATGGTACGACATCGAATACCTCTTCACGGTGAACGAAACGGTATTCTCGCCACCGCCCAAGGTCAAAAGTGCAGTGATCCGTCTGAAGCGTAACGCAACGAAGGAGTTGGGATGCGACGAAGCATTGTTTATCCGTGTGGTGAAGGCCTCGTTCGGACAACGCCGCAAGATGATCCGCAACTCGCTGCGTGCGGCCTTCGATTTCGGAGGTGAGGAACACCCCTTCTTCTCGAAACGCGCCGAGCAACTTTCCGTTGCCGATTTCGTGGAACTCACGCTGTGGGTCGATGCCCACCGGAAATAAAAAAGCGACCCTTTTCGGGGTCGCTTTTTTTTGCCAAGGCTCTATCCTTTAAACGAACGGATCTTCCTCGCCCGCCACAACGGTGACAAGATCCTCCCGCCGCAGATATTTCTCGGCCAGAAGGCGCACATCGCGGGGTGTCATGCGACGGATCTCGGCCACCTGACGCGCAATCGCGCCGTTGTCCGTACCGCACAGAATGTTTTCGATCGTGACATCCGCCACGCCGAAGGGCCCGTCCAAAATACGCATCATCTCGCCGATCATCATATTCTTCACGAGGTTCAACTCCTCCACCGACATCTCTTCCCGCCGCAGGCGGTCGATCTCGCGGTCGATCTCCGCCAAGGCCTCGCGCGTTACGTCCGATCCGACCTGTGTCGCCACGGCAAAATAACCCGCACGCTCGAAATTGACCATGGCCGCCATCACCCCGTAAGTGAATCCGTGTTCGGCACGCAGGTTCTGCATCAGACGCGAACCGAAATATCCGCCCAAAGCCGTTGCCACAACCTGCATGCCCGTAAAATCGGGATGCTGACGCGGGAACAAGAGCCTTCCGATGCGGATCGAGGACTGCACCGCCCCCTCATGACGGCGGAACAGGCGGTGCGTCGTGACGGGTTCGGGCAGGTCGGCCGTGATCTTTCCCCCTCCCGAAGGCAGTTGCGATGCGATGGCACGCACACGGCCCAACTCCTCCTCCCCGATGCGGCCGCTGCACACCACAAAGCAATTTTCGGCGGTGTAGTGCGTGCGGTAGAACTCCACGAGGCATTCGCGCGTCAAGCGGTCGTACTCCTCCTCGTCCGCCACCACGCCGTAGGGGTGATCCTTGCCGAACAAGGCGACCGAGAAGAGTTCGCGTGCCTTGTTATCGACCTTTTGCCGTTCGACCTTGAGGCGTTGTTTGCGCTTGAGGCAGTAGCCCGCAATCTCCTCCTTGGGAAAGGTGGGATGCAGGATGATCTCCTCCGCCACAGCCAGTGTCTCCGGGACGAATTTCGAGAGCATGCAGAATGAAATATAGGCATAATCGCGGTCGATCGTCACATCGAACCACGATCCGTAGAAATCCAACTCTTCGGCCAGTTCGCGTGCCGACATCTTCCGGGTTCCTTCCGCCAGAAGATTCGCCACCGCCGAAGCCGAGAAAAAACGTTTCTGTACCGACGATCCCGCACGGAACACAAACGACACGCGCAACACGCCAAATTCATCGGCGGCCAGCGTATAAAGTTCCGCTCCGTTCCCAAGTGTTTCGCGGTGCGCCTCGGCGATCTCGGCCGAAACAGGCGCAATGACGGGTTGTTCTCTGATCATCGTGCTTTATAAATAAGGATGGAACAATTTTCCTTGACGAAGGTCTTGCGGGCAAACTCACGAATCGCCTCGGATGAAACCCCGCGATAGATCTCCACTTCGCGGTTGATGAGCGACAGATCGCCCGTCATCTCATAGAATCCCAAGTTCATCGCCTTGTTCATCACATTCAATTCGCCGAAAAGCGTATTGGCCTCAAATTTGTTTTTGACCTTTTCGATTTCACGGGGATCGGCTTCTTCGTTTTTCAGAAGTTCGATCTCGCGCCATACGGCAGCCTCGGCCTCTTCGGGTGCGGTATCGGGCAGAAGTTGTCCCGTAAAGACAAACAGACCCGGATCCAGATCGCCCGTAATATAGGCATTGACCGATGCCAGAAGGCGTTCCTGCTTGACCAGTCGCTGATACAGGCGCGACGAATCGCCGCCCGACAACAGATCTGACACCAAGTCCGCCACATAGAAATCCGACGAACAGCGCGCACCCATGTGGAACGCCATCGTGAAGGTCGTGGCGGGCACATCGCGTTCCACCTCCAGACGGCGCGGAGCAGTCTGTGCAGGTTCTGCGGGCAGCGGATCGGCCTTGAGTCCGTTATCGGGAATATCGCCGAACCATTTCTCCGCCAGAGCGATCATCGCCTCCTCGTCCATATCCGCCGAGATCGAAAGCACGGCATTCGAGGGGTGGTAATGACGGCGGTGGAACTCCGAAACCTCCTCAAGAGTCGCCATGGCGATGTGGTCGGTCTTGCGGCCGATGGTCGCCCAACGGTAGGGATGCTCCTTGTAGGCCAGATCGCGCATCAGCATCATCTGATCGCCGTAGGGCTGATTCAGATAGCGTTGGCGGAACTCCTCGATGACAACCTTCTTCTCCGCCTCCAGTTTTTCGGACGTGATGTCCAAGCCCGCCATGCGGTCGCTCTCCAACCACAAGGCGGTCTCGACGTTATCGACGGGAAGGGTCAGGTAGAAATCCGTATAGTCGTTGTTGGTGAAGGCATTGTTGTCGCCCGAAGCCATCTGCACGGGAAGGTCGTAGTCGGGTACACGCCGTGTTCCGCGGAACATCAGATGCTCGAACAAATGGGCAAAACCCGTCCTGTCGGGGTTCTCGTTACGCGCCCCCACCTTATAAAGAATATTGACCGCCGCCAGTTTCGACTGACGGTCACGATTGACCGCCACGGTCAATCCGTTTGCAAGTATTTTTCTAAGATAAGTGATCATCGGGACAAAGGTACAAAAAAGTATTCCGAATTTGCACCCGTCATCCACAAGATATTTCCCCGCAATGCGCCGCACAGCCCTCCGTAACACCGCAAACCGCTCCTCCCCGTACTTTTTGCAAAACGCAACTCAATGATGCAGAAAAAGTTATTGTGAAAAATATAACAGTTGGAAATTGTCTAAAACAGCGAATAAATTGGGAGTTTTATCGCCATAAATTACGAAAATTCTTCCAAAACAATTATCTTTGCAGCACAATTCCCGATGCACACACTTTTTATTCGAACACATTAACTATTTTTCTTAATATTATCAAAATGGCAGAAAAGAAATTTATCACTTGTGATGGTAACTACGCCGCAGCCCATGTAGCATACATGTTCTCCGAGGTTGCCGCAATCTACCCCATCACACCGTCATCGACGATGGCAGAACTCGTCGATGAGTGGGCCGCCCAAGGACGCAAAAACATCTTCGGTGAGACCGTCAAAGTAGTAGAAATGCAATCGGAGGCCGGTGCCGCAGGTGCCGTACACGGATCGTTGCAGAGCGGTGCGCTCACATCAACTTTCACAGCGTCGCAGGGTCTGCTGTTGATGATTCCCAATATGTATAAGATCGCCGGTGAGTTGCTCCCCGGTGTATTCCACGTATCGGCTCGTGCTCTGGCCGCACAGTCGCTGTCGATCTTCGGTGATCATCAGGATGTCATGGCCACCCGCCAGACGGGATTCGCCATGCTGGCCACTTCGTCGGTACAGGAAGTTATGGATCTGGCAGGCGTTGCCCACATCGTGGCACTCAAGGCCCGCGTTCCGTTCATGCACTTCTTCGACGGTTTCCGTACCTCGCACGAGCTCCAGAAAATCGAGTTGATCGACGAGGCCCGTCTGACCGCACTGCTCGACCGTGACGCCCTGAAGGCCTTCCGTCAGCGCGCCCTCAACCCCGAACACCCCGTAACCCGCGGTACGGCCCAGAACCCCGATATTTACTTCCAGACCCGCGAGGCTTCCAACAAGTTCTACGAGGCTGTACCCGATATGGTTGCCGAAACCATGAAGCAGATCTCCGAGATCACGGGTCGTGAGTACAAGCCCTTCACCTACTACGGTGCCGAGGATGCCGAGAACATCATCATCGCCATGGGTTCGGTTACCGAGACCATCAAGGAGACGGTTGATTACCTGAGAAAGCAGGGCGAGAAAGTCGGTGTCATCACCGTCCACCTGTATCGTCCCTTCTCGACCAAATATCTGTTGAACGTACTGCCCGCTTCGGTTAAGCGCGTCTGCGTACTCGACCGCACGAAGGAACCCGGTGCAAACGGCGATCCGCTGTACTTGGATGTCGTAGAGGCAATCCACAAGTCGTCGATCGAGCACAAACCGCTGATCATCGGCGGCCGCTACGGTCTGTCGTCGAAGGATACCACCCCCGCACAGATGCTGGCCGTATTCGCCAACATGCGTCAGAACGAGCCGAAGAACCAGTTCACCGTCGGCATCAACGACGATGTGACGTTCCGTTCGCTGCCCGTAGGCGAGGAGATCTCGCTGGCCAAACCCGGTACGTTCGAGGCTCTGTTCTTCGGTCTGGGTGCCGACGGTACGGTAGGTGCCAACAAGAACTCGATCAAGATCATCGGCGGTTCGACCAACAAATACTGTCAGGCTTACTTTGCATACGACTCGAAGAAATCGGGCGGTTACACCTCGTCGCACCTGCGTTTCGGTGATCTGCCCATCACTTCGCCTTATCTGGTAACCACGCCCGACTTCGTAGCCTGCCACGTACCTTCGTATGTGGACAAGTATGACGTACTGAAGGGTCTGAAGAAAGGCGGTTCGTTCCTGTTGAACTCGGTTCACGATGCCGAGACCACCTGCGCAACGCTGCCCGACCACATGAAGGTATATCTGGCGAAGAACAACATCTCGTTCTACATCATCAACGCCACGAAGATCGCCGCAGAACTCGGTCTGGGTTCGCGCACGAACACCATCATGCAGTCGGCATTCTTCAAGATCGCCAACGTGATCCCCTTCGACAAGGCTGTCGAGGAGATGAAGAAGGCCATTCTGAAGTCCTACGGAAAGAAGGGCGAGGATATCGTCAATATGAACTACGCCGCAGTTGATGCCGGTGGCAAGTCGGTCGAGAAGATCGAGGTTCCCGCCGAGTGGGCCAACATCGAGGTGAAGGCCGCCGCCCATGCCGTCGATTCATCGCGTCCCGCATTCCTGCGCGACATCTGCGACCCGATCAACGCCCTGAAAGGCGACCAACTCCCCGTATCGGCATTCAACGGCCGCGAGGACGGTACATGGGACAACGGCACGGCCGCTTACGAGAAGCGCGGTGTTGCCGTAATGGTTCCCGAATGGCAGATCGACAACTGTATCCAGTGTAACCAGTGTGCTTATGTCTGCCCCCACGCAGCCATCCGTCCGTTCCTCGCAACCGACGAGGAGGCCGCCGCTTCGGGTACCGACTGGAAACAGGGTATGGGCGAGACGAAAGCCTACAAGTTCCGTATTCAGGTTTCGGTTCTTGACTGTACGGGTTGCAACAACTGTGTGGATGTCTGCCCCGCCAAGGAGAAGGCTCTCGTCATGAAACCCCTCGAAAGCCAACTCAAGCAGGCCGACAACTGGGATTTCATCCACAACAAGATCGGTTACAAGAATGCAGTCGATAAGACCAAATCGGTGAAGAACCTGCAATTCGCACAGCCTCTGTTCGAGTTTTCGGGAGCCTGCGCCGGTTGTGGCGAGACCCCCTATATCAAGGCTATTTCGCAGTTGTTCGGCGATCACATGATGGTTGCCAACGCTACGGGTTGTACCTCGATTTACTCGGGTTCGGCTCCCTCGACTCCCTACTGCACCAACGCAGAAGGCCACGGTCCGGCTTGGGCAAACTCGCTGTTCGAGGATAACGCCGAGTTCGGTCTGGGTATGCACGTCGGTGTCGAGAAGATGCGCGACCGCATCCAGCACATCATGGAGGCTGCCATCGCCGAGTGCACGGCTTGCTCCGATGAGTTGAAGGGCGTCATGAAGGAATGGATCGAAAACCGTCAGTCGGCTGCCAAGACCCGCGAGATCTCGGAGCGTCTGATCCCCATGATGGAGGCCTGCGGCTGCGAAAAGTGCAAGAAGATTCTCGAACTGAAAGACTGGCTGGTCAAGAAGAGCCAGTGGATCTTCGGCGGTGACGGCTGGGGCTACGACATCGGTTACGGCGGCGTTGATCATGTACTGGCTTCGGGTCAGGATGTGAACATCCTCGTTATTGATACGGAGGTTTACTCGAACACCGGCGGTCAGTCGTCGAAAGCCACTCCCGTGGGTGCCGTTGCCAAGTTCGCTTCGGCCGGCAAGCGCATCCGCAAGAAAGACCTCGGTGCAATGGCCATGACCTACGGCTACGTTTACGTCGCTCAGGTTTCAATCGGTGCATCGCAGCAGCAACTCTTCAAGGTATTGAAAGAGGCTGAGGCTTACAACGGACCTTCGCTCGTAATCGCTTACGCTCCCTGCATCAACCACGGTATCAAGGGCGGCATGACCCGCACGCAGACCGTAGGCAAGGAGGCTGTCGCCTGCGGTTACTGGCACTTGTGGCACTTCAACCCCGAATTGGAGGAGCAGGGCAAGAATCCGTTCTTACTCGACTCGAAAGAACCCGACTGGTCGAAGTTCCAAGAATTTCTCTCGAAAGAGGTACGTTACACCTCTCTGAAGAAGATGTTCCCCGCCGAGGCCAACGAACTCTTCCTCGCTGCCGAGGAGAATGCAAAATGGCGTTACAACAACTACCGCCGTTTGTCCACGATGGAATACTAATCGTATTGCACAATACACGCGAAAGAGGTGTCCGACTGATCGGACACCTCTTTTTTATTCCGGCGGATGAAGATCCCGAAAGTTTTGATTCTTTAAAATTTTTATTATCTTTGCCTTTTCGCCCTTTTTCGGGCGGCATACACAAAACACCTATTTTCGCATGGATCAAAACAATCCGACAAAACCGCTCAATCCTCACCGTCCGTCGGGATGGATTGCACTCAGCCCGCTGTTCGTATTTTTGGGGCTGTATCTGGTGACTTCGATCATCGTCAATGATTTTTACAAAGTGCCCGTCACCGTGGCCTTTGTTTTTGCATCGGCCTATGCCGTCTGCCTCACTCCCGGTCTCAGGTTCGAGGAACGCATCCGTCAATTTTCCAAAGGGGCGGCAAATCCCAACATCCAACTCATGTTGTGGATCTTCATCCTCGCGGGAGCATTTGCCAACAGCGCAAAAGCGATGGGTGCAATCGACTCGACGGTAAACCTCACGCTCCACATTCTGCCCGACCAGTTGCTTTTGGCGGGATTTTTCATCGCCGCCTGCTTTATTTCGCTGAGCATCGGAACGAGTGTCGGCACGATCGTGGCACTGACACCCGTAGCGGGCGGTCTTGCCGAGGAGACGGGCATCGACCTCCCGTTTATGCTGGGCGTTGTAGCGGGCGGTTCGTTTTTCGGCGACAACCTCTCGTTCATCTCCGACACGACCATCGCCGCAACCCGCACCCAAGGATGCAGCATGCGCGACAAATTCCGCGTCAATTCGCTGATCGTCATTCCTGCCGCCGTGCTGGTTTTGGGACTTTACATATACCTCGGACGCGACCTTGTGCCGGTAACTCATCCCGAAGCGATCAACTGGATAAAGGTATTGCCCTATCTTGTGGTGATCGCCACGGCACTTATGGGCATCAACGTATTGATCGTCCTGATGCTCGGCATACTGAGCACCGCCGTGATCGGATTGACAACCGGGAGTTTCACCTTCATCGAGTGGTTCGGAGCAATGGGTGCGGGCATCAACGGCATGGGCGAACTCGTCATCGTCACGATGTTGGCGGGCGGCATGCTCGAACTGATCCGCTTCAACGGCGGCATCGACCTTGTGATCCGTCTTCTGACCCGGCGCATTCACGGCAAGCGCGGTGCCGAGTTGTCGATCGCGGCCTTGGTGTCGGTCGCCAACCTCTGCACCGCCAACAACACCATCGCCATTCTCACCACGGGGTCGATCGCAAACGATATTTCCCGGAAATTTTCGCTCGACAAACGACGGGTGGCAAGCATTTTGGACACTTCGTCCTGTTTCATGCAGGGCATCATCCCCTACGGTGCGCAAATGCTGATGGCGGCGGGGCTGGCACACATCTCGCCCATCGAAATCATCGGCAATCTCTACTACCCGTTCACCATGTGGGGGCAATCACCCTTGCAGCCATTCTCACACGCTATCCGAAACGGTATTCACGATAAGACAAAAACGGCAAAAGCCTCCGTTTTGACAATATTTTCCGACTTTTTCAAAAGAGTTCGTGATGAAAAAACAGGTGTTCGTGATCAATACTTCCTCCTCGGATGAATTTATTTGATTGTTGCATCGTCAAACCTTAAATTTGCCGACGGAAAAAAATTTAACTGTTAATTATAACTTAGTATGAAAAACTTTTTCTTTAAAGCAGCCCTCTTCCTTGTTATGCCTCTGATGGCTGCATCGTTTGTTTCGTGTAGCGATGACGATGACAACGTAGCACCCCAGCCCCAATTCAAATCGGAGTTGATCGGTACTTACACCCCCACCTTCATCAACTACCAACTCCCGATGGCCGAGGCCGCCATGGATTACTACTTCATCGTAGAGCCCACGTGGAAAGAGGGTGTTGATCCCGCCACGCTGATGGTCGGCGGTTTCCTGCCCATGCCTCAGGTTCTGGGTATCATGCAGGGTGTGGTATCGAACCTCATCAAGGGCGGTTTCGTAGAACTCGACCTGAAGGACAACGGTTCGTTCTCGGCCAAGTACAAGGATCTGGTTCTGCCCGAAAACGCCGACATGTCGGCTATTATGGGTGCTCTTCTGGAGCCCCAGTTCGGTGATGTTGTCAAGGAGTTCCCCTCGACGGAGACCGAGGCCGTTCTTCCCGCAACCGCTCTGGGTTACTACACCGAGGACAACGCCGACAAGTTCTTCTTCACCATCAGCAAGGATTTCCTGAAGATGGTCGGTGAGAAGATGGAGCAGCCGACCGACCTCGTTGCCATGATCGAGACTGCCATCTCGTCGTTCAAACTGGACATCCAATCGACCGAGAAGTACTTCGCCATCCCCATGAAATACACGTTCGAGGCCAACGGCTTGCTGACCCTCTACGTTGATCTTGAGATGATGAAGCCCTATCTGCCGCTGATCAAGACGGCTGTTGCAAACGTACCCCCGGTAATGGGTATGATCAACCTGTCGGATACGATGGATCTGATCTTCAACAACGTGAGCGAGTTCAAACTGAAACTCCTTTTGCAGAAGAAATAGTGAACGCACACTATTCATAAATTTAAGGATGAGGCCATACGGAAAATTTCGTATGGCTTCATTTTTGTGTATGCCGATTTAAATATTAATTTTGCATTGTCATTTTAACAACGAAAATTATGAAAAAGATTTTTATCTTCGCCATGATGCTTTTAGCCATGGCATCGTGTACTCCTCAGGAAAATCTGCCTTTGGAAGGTTATGTATGGAAACTCACCAAGATGGAAGGTATTCCCGCCGAGGCCGTTCAGGCAAACCCCGACTTCTTCACGCTTCAGTTTGATGCAAATGAAACGATTGCTTCGGGTCGTTCGAACTGCAACAATTTCTTCGGAGAATATACGCTTAACGACAAGGGTTTGATCTTCGACGAACTGGCCTCAACCCGTAAGATGTGTCCCGACATGGAACAGGAAGCCGCTTACATGGCCATGTTCTCGATGGTGGACAACTATCGGATCAACGGCGACGAACTGACTCTGACCGGTAAGGGCAAAACGCTGGCTACCTTCAAAATGCAGTCGAAAATGGCTCCTGCCGAGGAGGAGGTCGTAGAGGCCGCTGCTCAGGAGAACACCGACGGCGAAGTCGAAGCCGAAATTGTTGTCGATGAAGTTCCCGCTACCGAGGAGAAATAAGTCTCAACACAGTAAGATTCCTTTAAATACCCCTGCCCTTCGGGACAAGGGGTATTTTTATTTATAATGCTGAATAAGAATGTATTAATGCTTTCCCAGAGTTCGGAGTTATTAACAATCTGGAAAAGTTATCAACATTCTATGCAAAAATTATTAACACTTCATCAACACTATGAACATTCTCTGACACAGAAAACCCGACTCTGCCCCTGCAAAGGATTCAAAATCGGGTTTTATATTTTGAGACGACTCAGAGTCTCTCGGAAAAGAGCGTTCAGGGAGAAAAGACTTGCATCGCAACAAGTTCAAAAGGGAGAGGCTTCGGAAAAATCTCGCCCGAAATCTGCCTTTCGGAAAAGAATTTCAAAGAAAGAAATTCAGAGAAAAGGATTCGGAAACGAGATTTTCGGGAAAACCTCTGCTCAAAACCAGCCCCGCAAGCGACTTCTTACGACATATTGACCGGAAATGCTCCGCCCGCCCTCGTCTTCAACCATCTTGCCGACATCTCGTTACGAAGGCTTGCCCCACACCACGATCCGTCCTATAATTTCTTTTCGAAGTGTTGGTAATCCTTGAGCGAATGCCACGCACCGCCCCACTCGAACCCGTGTTTGACAAATTCGCGGCAGCAGGCATCCTCCCGCGTGATTTTCATCGGGAAAGTTTTCGTACGGTCGGCATAAGGGCGTCCCTTTTCGGGATCGATCGACAGCGTGCCGTTCTTGCGGCGAATCACGCAGGGATTATACAACGGATTGACATCCACCGCCATGCCGTAACTGTGATTCGACAATTTACCCGTATTGCGGATCTCGCGGTAATTGAATGCCGAGGTGTTGTTCGCCTCCATCGAGGATTTGTCCTGCGCGTCATATTCGTCGATCAAGACCATCCGTTCGAAGGGATACTTCTCTTCGTACAGCGCACGGAAAATCTCCACCAGATCGCGGGCAATCAGTCGGTTGCAGATCAATTCGCCGTAGTGCACCTCACCCGAAGGCGTATGGTGCAACACGCGTACGTAGCGCAACTCCTCGCGGCGAATCCTACCTCCCCGCTTGAAACTCCGCCCGTCGATTCGGGCGAAAATCTCATCGGAGATCTCCTCCGCCGTAAAGTAGCGATCAATGCCCGTTTCTACGATCTCCTTCAGATCCGCACACGTTCCAGCACGTCCCTGTGCCGCGGCAAAGCCACACACCAGCAGCACAAACGCCACACACAACCACCTGCGCATCGCGCTAATGTTGCATCTCCTCCAGACGGGCAACGGGCGACACGTCGAGCGACGAGAACTCTCCGTTGCGATAGCGGAAGTAACCCGCCATGGCGATCATGGCGGCGTTATCGGTCGTGAACTTAAATTCGGGCAGGAACACACGCCAGCCGTATTTCTTACCGGCCTCCACGAGTCCGTTTCTCAAGCCCGAATTGGCCGATACGCCACCGCCCGTGGCGATGTCGCGGATGCCGAGATCCTTCGCCGCACGGCGCAGGTTCTTGATCAGGATCTCGACGATCGTATGCTGCAACGAAGCACACAGATCGGCCTTGTTCTTCTCGACAAAATCGGGATCCTCCTTCACGGCATCACGCAACGTATAAAGGAACGAGGTCTTCAGACCCGAAAACGAATAGTCGTATCCGTCCACATGGGGATGGGCGAAATTAAACGCCTTGGGATTACCCTCCTGCGCCAATTTGTCGATCACGGGGCCGCCCGGATAAGGCAATCCCATCACCTTGGCACACTTATCGAAGGCTTCACCTGCGGCATCGTCGATGGTCGTGCCGACGATCTCAAATTCGAGGGGCGACGACACCTTGACGATCTGCGTATGTCCGCCGCTGACCAGAAGGCACAGGAACGGAAAATCGGGATGCGGCAACTTGCGATCCGGAAGGTCGATAAAGTGCGAAAGGATATGTCCCTGAAGGTGATTCACCTCGACCATCGGGATGTTGCCCGCAATCGAAAGTCCCTTGGTGAACGACACCCCCACCAGAAGCGAGCCGACAAGACCGGGACCGCGCGTGAAGGCGATGGCGTCGATGTCGTCGAGCGTCTTACCCGCCTCTTTGAGTGCGGTATCCACCACGGGGATGATGTTCTGCTGGTGGGCACGCGATGCCAATTCGGGGATGACACCGCCATATTTGATGTGCACGGCCTGCGATGCAATGCAGTTCGAAAGCAGGATGTTGTTGTGCAGGACGGCAGCCGAAGTATCGTCACACGACGACTCGATGCCTAAAATCGTAATGTCCATATTTTGAATATTGGTTATGCACCCCGGGGCTCGCCCCCGAAGCGACAAATTTCATGGTCAAAAATAGTGAAAATCCCCTAAAAAAATCTAACTTTGCAAGTTATAAGGAGACACTCATGCGCAAAGGTATAAAAATATTACGAATCGCGTGCACGGTAACACTATTGTTATTCGTGGTGTTGCCCATATTGTTGTTTTTGCTGCTCCACATCTCGCCGATTCAGAACGCCGTGGTCGATCAGGCGGTGAAGATCGCAGCCGAACATCTCGGCACACGGGTATCAATCGGCCGCATTGATGTGGGCATCTTCTGCAAGATGCGCCTCAGGGGATTCTATGTCGAAGATTTCCAACAGGACACGCTCCTTTATGTCGATTATCTGGACGGTTATCTGAACCCTTTCGGACGCGGACTTTCGTTCTCGCGTGCCGAGATGCGCGGTGTGCGTCTTTACCTGAAGGAGACGCCCGAAGGCGTGATGAACATCAAGCAGGTCATCGACAAACTCTCCGATCCGAACAAAAAGAAAAAAAATCCGTTCCGCCTGACCATAACCCGCGCCACGATCCGCGACATGCGTCTGAAGATCGAACGGCTGAAACACCGCAACCCCGCATTCGGCGTGGACTACGGCAATATGGACATCAGCCGCATGCACGGCTTTGTCAAAAAATTCCAGATGGCAGGCCCCGAAATCTCAACCGACATCGAGACCTTCAGTGCCCACGAGCGCAGCGGATTTGACCTCGAACACCTGTCGGGTAAATTTTTCCTCGCGGGCGGACTGATCGACTTCCGCGATGCCGTGATGGCCACTGCCGACAGTTATATCGCGCTCCCGATGCTCCACATCGAGGGCGGTTCGTGGCAGAAATACAGCGACTTCATACACAACGTCGAGTTGGAGGCCGAAATCAAAAATTCGCTTGTCTCATCCTCCGATGTGGGCTATTTTGCGCCGCGTCTTCGCGATTGGGGCATCCGGATCGGCGATCTGAAGGGGCATTTCAAGGGTACGGTCAATCGGTTCGACGTCACACTGGATGACATCTGCCTGAACGACTCGACCCGTCTCACCGCCAAGGGTACGATCACGGGACTTCCCGACATCCGCGACACACGTTTCAAACTCGACATCAACCGCCTTTCGACCACCATCCCCGCGGCAAGTCTGCTTGCCGAAAGCATCACACGAAAGCCCCTGCCGAAAAATCTCGTCCGTATGCTCGAAAATGCGGGTACGGTCGATATGCACGGACGGTTCAACGGCTCGTTCACCGAGTTCAAGACCCGGATGGAACTTTCGTCGGCAATCGGCGGATTGCAGGGCGATCTGACGATGAATCCCCAAGAGGGGGGACTGCACCAGATCAACGGTCAGGTGACGGCACTCGATGTGTCGCTGGGCGACTTGCTGCACAAGAAAAATCTGTTGGGAACGACCTCGTTCGAGGCACGCATCGACGGACAGGTGGGTAAAGATGCTCTTCTGGCCGACATCGACGCCAAGGTCTCGCACCTCCAATTCAAACAATACCGCTACGACTCGCTCCAATTCAACGGACGCGTGAAGAATCGCCAGTTCAACGGCATCATCACGGCACGCGACCGAAATTTCAACATGGATCTGATCGGCCTTTTGGATTACAACCGCGAAGTACCGCACTATGATTTTGTGATGCACCTGCACCACGCCGACCTGCGTGCCACAAACATCAACCGCCGCGATTCGCTGTCGCAGATTTCGAGTTCGATCACGGCACGAGGCAGCGGCCGCTCGTTCGACGACATCAACGGACGCATCCTTTTGACGAACACTACCTATCGCTACAACCAAAAGACGCTCAAAGCCGACAGCGTGCTGATCCGCGGCCGCAACTCCGACCACAACAAATTTGTGGAATTATACTCCGACTTTGCCGATGCCACGTTCCGCAGCAAGGTCAGTTACATGACGATTTTCGAGTACCTCAAGCGCAGCATCCGCAAATATGCACCCCTGCTGAACCGCCGCCCCGAAGACCTGCAACCCTACGCCCCCGCCGATTCGATTCCCAACGACGATTCGATGCTCGACATCTCGATCAAGGACATCGACCCCGTGGCCGATGCCATCGCACCGGGTCTGAAGATCGCCCCCGAATCCTCGCTCCGCCTGAGGTTCAACCCCGCGATCAACCGTCTGCAATTCAATGCCAAATCGAACTATATCGAAAACGACAAATTCACGATTCTGCGCATGAACATGCGTGCCTCGAACCGTGGCGACTCGCTGTCGGTTTACAGCAGTTTCGAAGATCTTTTTGCAGGCAATGCCCTGCACCTTCCCAACCTGACGATCAACGGCGGAGCAAAGAACGGCAACCTGCAAGTCCAGTCGAGCATGAACAACAAGGAGCGTAAGATTTCGGCTCGTTTCGGAGCGCGTGCCTCGATGATTCCTGCCTCGGATTCGATCCCCGCGGCAATCGACATCCACCTGTTGCCGACCCATTTTACGATGGACAAGATGTCGTGGCAGATCTATGCCCACAACATCCGCATCGACACGGCGCGCACCCACATCTCGAACCTCTATGTCATGAACCGCGATCAGGATCTGTGGCTCGACGGCATCATCTCGCGCCACCAGACCGATTCGCTGGTGATGAAATTCCGCAACTTCGAACTTGCGCCCTTCTCCGAGATCATCAACCTGATGGGGTATCACATTTCGGGCGAGACGAACGGGCAGGCCGTTGTCAAGGGGCTTTTGGGCGGTGGCGGCGGTCTTTCGGCCGACATCCGCGTGGACAGCATGAAGGTCAATGAGATGGAAGTGCCGCCCCTGCGCCTCACCTCGCGCTGGGATTTCACGGAAAACCGCGCCAGCATGGTCGTGCAGAACCGCATCAGGCGCGATACGCTCGTCCGCGGCACCTACCAGCCCGGTCTGATGCGTTACCATGCCCGCGCCACCATCGACTCGCTCAACATGGGCGTACTCGACCCGATTCTTTCGGGCGTGATCTCCTCGACCGAAGGCACCGCCAAAGTCGATCTCGAACTGATGGGACAACGTCGAGAGGCCGATCTTTCGGGCAAGATCACCGTGAGCGATCTGAAAACCACGATCGACTACACGCAGGTCACCTACCACATGCCCCACGCCGTGGTGGAGGTGAAAGGCAACCGTTTCTCATCGAAGAACGTGCCGATCTGCGACTCGGAAAAAAATCAGGGTCTGCTGGATTTCAGTCTGGATCTGCGCCACTTGTCGAACATCTCCTACGATCTGAGGGTATCGCCCCGGAAGATGCTCGTGCTGAACACCACCGAACACGACAACGACTATTTCTACGGCAAGATCTACGCATCGGGCACTGCCCGCATCACGGGACACAAGGGTTCGGTCGATATGAACATCAACGCCACATCGGACGGCAACTCCAAGTTCTACATGCCGCTGACAAGCAAGTCGAACATCTCGAATGCCAATTTCGTGAAGTTCAAGCAGCCCGTACTGATCGACACGGTGGATCACATCCAGCGCAAACGTCAGGCTCTCGAACGCCGCCGTGCCAAAAAGGAGAGTGCCGCCAACCGCATGAACATCAACATGGCACTCAACGTGCGCCCCAACGTCGAGGCGGAACTCACGCTGATGGAAAACACGCTGAAAGGTCGTGGCGAGGGTACGTTCAACATTCAGATCAACCCCTCGATGAAGATCTTCAACATGTACGGCGACTACGAGATTTCGGACGGCAGTTTCAACCTCTCGCTGCGTAACCTGCTGACGCGTAAATTTATCGTAAATCCCGGTTCGACGATCCGCTGGACGGGATCGCCCATGAAAGCCGATATGGACATCGAGGCGATCTACAAACTGAAGGCGTCGCTGCAACCGCTCTTGGGAGACAATTCCGACCGTCAGGCAGGCGACCGCTCCGTACCGGTCGAGTGTGTCATCAATCTGCAAAACTGGCTCACGCAACCCGACATCACGTTCGACGTGCATGTTCCGGGTGCCGATCCCGAAACACAGGCACTCATCCAGACACAAATGAACACCCCCGAACTGAAGAACAAACAATTTTTGTACCTGCTGCTCTTCAAAAGTTTCATGGCCGAAAGCAACACCTCGTCTCAGGAGAATCTGGGAAACTCCGTCTCCTACAACACGGGGTTGGAGTTCCTCACGAACCAACTCAACAGTTGGCTCGCCTCCACCGGCTACGACATCTTCATCAACTACCGCTCGAAAAACGAGATGGCCAACGACGAGGTCGATTTCGGCTTGTCGAAGAGTCTGATCAACAACCGTCTTTTGGTCGAGGTCGAGGGCAACTACCTGCTCGACAACAAGAACGCCGTGAACAAGTCGATGTCGAACTTCATGGGCGAGGCATATATCACTTATCTGATCGACCGTGCGGGCACCTTCAAGTTGAAGGCCTTCACGCAGACGATCGACCGTTTCGACGAGAACCAAGGTTTGCAGGAAACGGGTATCGGCCTTTACTTCAAGGAGGATTTCAACAACTTCAGGGATCTTCGCCGCCGCATCAAGGAGCGTTTCACCAATAAGAAACGTAAGGAAGCGCGTCTCGAACGCCGCCGTGTCCGTGCCGAGCGACGTAAGGCCGGGCGCGAGGAGCGACGCACGGAGCGCGATGCCCTGAAAATTGCCCCCGCACCCGAAATTAAACTCCCGGAGAAAGACTCCGAGACGTCTTCCGACCGTTATTACAAACAAAAGACCTCGCAGGAGGTTCAACGAAAACAAAAACAATAAATATTCAAACAATGATGATGAACTTTTTTCTGACTGCCACACCCGATGCAGTCGCCACCGAACAGACCCGCATGGGTTTATGGTCTCTCTTCACACAAGGCGGATGGCTCATGTGGCCGCTTCTGATTCTGGGCGGCGTGACCATCTTTATCTTCGTCGAGCGATTCCTCGCCATCCGCAAGGCATCGGTGCTGGATATGAATTTCATGAACCGCATCCGCGACTACATCTCGGAGGGCAAGATCGGCGTGGCCGTGAACCTGTGCAAGAAAACCGACACCCCCATCGCCCGCATGGTCGAGAAGGGCATCGAGCGTATCGGCCGTCCGATGAGCGACGTGCAGTCGGCCATCGAGAATGTCGCCAACCTCGAAGTATCGAAACTCGAAAACGGTCTTCCTTTCCTCGCCACCATTGCCGGTGGTGCCCCGATGATCGGTTTCTTAGGCACGGTACTCGGCATGGTGCAGACCTTTATGGACATGTCGGCTGCCGGAGGTACGGTCGATCTGGGTTTGTTGTCGAGCGGTATGTATGTGGCGATGGTGACCACCGTCATGGGTCTTTTGGTCGGTATTCCCGCCTACTTCGGCTACAACTATCTGGTTGCCCGCATCGAGAAACTCGTCTTCCAGATGGAAGCCAACTCGATCGCCTTTATGGATATTCTGAATCAACCCGTTAAATAACAGACCATGGCTATCAAACACGGTTCAAAAGTTGATAAATCATTCTCGGCATCGTCGATGACCGACCTGATGTTCCTGTTGTTGCTGTTCCTGTTGATCGCCACCACGCTCATTAATCCCAACGCCTTGAAACTCATGCTCCCGAAAAGTTCCAACCAACTCAAGGGCAAGGCCATGACGACCGTTTCGATCCAGCAGGCGGGCAACAAGTACCGCTACTATGTGGAGTTGAAGGAGGTCGGCTCGATCGAAGGCATCGAACGCGCCCTGAATGAGCGTCTGGAGGGGCAGAAGGAGGCTACCGTATCGCTCCACTGCGACAAGACGGTGGCGGTGGACGAAGTGGTCAAAGTGATGAACATCGCCAAGGACAACAACTACAAACTGATTCTGGCAACCACCCCGAAATAAGGGATCGACACTACTTTCGGCTGGGGCTGTTCTCCAAAGGATTGCCCCGCCCGAAACGGAATGAAATACCCGCTTTACGCACTGCAACAAGGGAAATGCAAACCTACAATTTGGAGTACATTCCCCGCAGAAGCACCAACTTATCGCGCTGCAACCGCAAAGTCTCCCTTTCTCAAAGGGAGATTTAGAGAAATGTCAATATACATTTTGTAGTACATTTCGCGCAGCAGCAGCCGTAAACGGGTAACCCAAAATAAAAAAGGAGCACCCGCATCACGCGCTGCAACTGCAAAGTCTCCCTTTCCCAAAGGGAGATTTAGAGGGAATGTCAAAATACATTTTGTAGTACATTCCGCGCCACAGCAACCGTAAACGGGTAAACCAAAACAAAAAAGGAACACCCGCATCACGCGCTGCAACCGCAAAGTCTCCCTTTCCCAAAGGGAGATTTAGAGGAAATGTCAAAATACATTTTGTAGTACATTTCGCGCAGCAGCCGCCGCAAACGGGTAAACCAAAACAAAAAAGGAGCACCCGCATCACGCGCTGCAACCGCAAAGTCTCCCTTTCTCAAAGGGAGATTTAGAGGGAATGTCAATATACATTTTGTAGTACATTTCGCGCAGCAGCAGCCGCAAACGGGTAAACCAAAACGAACAAACAAATAAAAAGAACCACGCAAAATGTACTACTACGACCAAAATGATCAGAAGCCCCGCAAGTGGGCTTTCGTGGCGGCACTTCTCTACGGATTGGTGCTCTTGGTGTCGTTTTTGTTCGTGGATTTCAGTACACGCCCCAAGGATCTTCAGACCAACGACACGATTTTGGTGGAATTTGTTCCCCAACAGCAGTCGCGTCCCGCACCTTCGCGCGGAGACCGGGTCAAGGCTCCCGCCCACGAAAAGGCTGTCTCGAACGAAGGCACGCCCACTCCCGAACAAAAAGAGACGGGAGTGGAACGCAAGGAGGAGACCCGCACACCCAATCCCAAGGCATTGTTCAACATGTCGAAGAGCGGTAAGGATGTTCCTGCCGATGTCGGCAAACAAAATGCCCCCGAAGGCGAGGAGCAGAGTGCCGGCAAGGGTAAGGGCAACCGCGGAGAAGGCATCGAGGGACTGGATCACGGCCTTCAGGGACGCGGTTTGATCGGCTCGCTGCCCCGCCCCGACTACCCCGGCAACAAGAGCGGAAAAGTGAGAATCCGCGTCACGGTGGGTGCCGACGGCAAAGTGACCGGTGCCGCATTCGAACAACAGGGATCGACCGTCAATGACGCCGCACTGATCGATGCCGCCATCACGGCAGCCCGCAAGGCACGTTTCACGGCCAGCGAGGCCGCCATCCAGACGGGTGTGATCACCTATGTATTCCGCATGGAATAAAAAAAACGAACTTATGAGAAAACTGATTACGATACTGACTTTTGCGCCCCTGCTTTTGAGCCTTACGTCCACGGCACAACAACCCCTCACGCCCGAAAAGCGACGGGAACAGCGCGCCGAAGAGCGTATGCAGCGTAACAAAGAACGCCTCAGAGACCGTCGGGAACGAAAAGACAAGAAGAACGAAAAGACCAACGCCCGCCGTAAGGGTGCCCTACTGAAATTCGATCATCAGAATTACAATTTCGGAGATGTGGCACGCAAGGGCGGCGATCTGGTGCACGAGTTCACCTTCCGCAACGAGGGCGACACGCCGCTGTTCATCACGCAGGTGGTGACCTCGTGTTCGTGTCTGAAGGGCAATTTCTCGAAACGCCCCGTCGCTCCTCACACAGAAGGCGTTCTTCGCATCACGTACGAACCCCACAAAAGCGAACCGGGCGTATTCAACAAGGTGATCTGCGTCTATTCCAATTCGGCCGACGGCAACGAACTGCTCACCGTGCAGGGCAATTCGCTCGACAAGTCCCGAAATGCAGAACACTCTTCTAAAAAAAGAAAAGACTGATCATGGATTTACTATTCAAAAACGGAACTTTACTCACCATGACGGCAACGGGCAACGAGCCTCTTACCCGTCAGGGTGCATTGGGCATTACGGGCAACCGCATCGCGATGCTGAGTGACGACCCGCATACGATTGAAACATTCGAACGGACACACCCCGCGCTGCGCATCATTGATTGCAGCGGCAAACTGCTGATGCCCGGTCTGATCAATACCCACTGCCATACGGCCATGACACTCCAACGCAGTTATGCCGACGACATCGCACTGATGGAGTGGTTGAACGACTACATCTGGCCGTTTGAAGCCCACCAGACAGCCGACGACGTGCGTCTCGGCATGCAACTCGGCATCGCCGAGATGCTGTTGGGCGGTACGACTTCATTTGTCGATATGTATTTCAACGAAGTCGAATGCAAACCGCTGGTCGAAAAGACGGGTATCCGCGCCCTGCTCGGTGCAACGTACTTCGACCGCAATGCCGACGAGGTACTCCCCGCCATGGAAAAGGCTTTGGCGACAGAAAAATCCTCGCCCGAAGACCGCGTACATTATGCCGTTGCGGCACACGCTCCCTATACCTGCTCGCGCGAGAACATCGTCCGAGGCAAGGCTCTTGCCCGCAAATACGGACTGATGTTCGAGATCCATGTCGCCGAAACAAAGGACGAGGAACGCATCATCGGCGATCAATGGGGCATGCGTCCCGTCGAATACCTCGACAAGATCGGGGTCTTGGACGACCACACCGTTGCCGCACACTGCATCCACGTGACGGATTCGGATATTGACACACTGATTCGTTGCGGCGTGACCATTTCGCACAACCCGCAAAGCAACATGAAGATTTCGAGCGGCATCGCCCCCATCGAAAAAATGCACCAAAAGGGAGCGCGGGTGACCGTTGCCACCGACGGCGTATGTTCGAACAACGACCTCGACCAATTCGAGGAGTTGCGTTCGGCGATCTTCTTGCAGAAAGTCTCCACGGAATCGCCTCTTGCGATGCCCGCCTACGAGGCTCTGAAGATGATCACCTCAAACGGCGCACGTGCCATGGGTTACGAAGACGGCATGCTGGGCGTATTAAAAGAAGGAGCATTAGCAGATTTAATCGTCATTGATCTGAGAAAGCCCCACCTGCAACCCGTCCACAACATCGTCTCGAATCTGGTCTATTGCGGGAAGGCAGCCGATGTGGAATCGGTCATCATCGACGGCCGCATCATCGTCGAAAACCGCCGTATTGCGGGGCTCGACCTTGAGGCACTTTACGACAAAATCGGCAAGGCCGTCCGCAGAATAACCTCCGAAATCAAAAAGTAATCAATATGGGAATTATCGACCTGATTGTCCTGCTCACCCTGCTGTTCGCCCTTTGGAACGGCTGGAGCAAAGGCGTCATCGTCCAAATCATCGGTCTTGCGGGATTGTTCCTGTCGGGATGGCTGGCATTCAAATTCGGCCCGACAATCGGCAATCATCTGCCCCTTGATCCCGACATCGCCTCGATCGGCGGATTTGCCATCGTGTTTGTGGTGTCGTTCCTCTTGCTGGCCATCGGTGCACGCCTGTTGCGCAACCTGTTCTGTTTCGCCGGGCTGGGGGCATTGGACAAAATCTTGGGGATCGTACTGTGCGTGGTAAAATACCTTATGGTGTTGAGCATCATTTTCGCCACGATCGACCACCTCAACCGCGAGTATCAGTTTATCGAGCAACGCACGCTGGACAACTCCCGCACGTTCCATCCCATTAAAAATTTCTCCGAATTGATTTTCCCCATGGTGGATTGGGTACGCGACTGCCTGCCCGAAGAGATCCTCCCCGAAGCAAAAAAATAACACCCGAAAATTATGGAAAAAGAATTTACAGGCATCGTGATTCGTGCGACAGGCAGTTGGTACGAAGTGCTGCACGAGGGTGAAGTGATCCGTTGTCGCATCCGCGGACGACTGCGTCTGAAGGGCGTACGTTCGACCAATCCCGTGGTTGTGGGCGACGAGGTACGTTGCGACCGCGACGAGACGGGCGACTACACGATCCTCGACATCACGCCGCGCCGCAACTACGTCATCCGCCGCGCCTCGAACCTCTCGCGCGAATCGCACATCATCGCCGCCAACATCGACCAAGCGGTGCTGATGGTCACGCTCCGACAGCCCGAAACCGCATGGGAGTTTGTCGATCGTTTTTTGGTGACGTGCGAAGCGTACAAAATCCCCGTGACGATTCTCCTGTCGAAAATCGACTTGCAGGATGCGGAGGAAGTCATCCGTTTCAGGGAGATTTACACCCGTGCGGGTTATCCCGTGATGGAACTCTCCGTCCCCGACGGTCGCGGTATCGAAGCCGTCAAAGAACTCCTGAAAGATCGGATCACCCTTCTTTCGGGAAATTCGGGTGTCGGCAAATCGACCTTGATCAAAACGATCGATCCCGATCTGGAGGTTCGCACGGGCGAGATTTCCGAAAGCCACCACAAAGGCCGTCACACGACAACCTTCTCGACGATGTATCCGCTTTCGGGCGGAGGTGCGGTCATCGACACCCCCGGAATCAAGGGTTTCGGTCTGATCGACATCAACGACGACGAATTGTGGCACTACTTCCCCGAAATGATGCGTCTGGCATCGGGATGCCGTTTCTACAACTGCACCCACACCCACGAACCCGGTTGCGCCGTGGTCGAGGCCGTTAAAAACGGCGAAATCGCCTGCGAGCGTTACGAAAGTTACCTGAAGATCCTTGATGACGATGACAAATATCGAAAATAGACCCGACGACTGGTATCAGAAGCGTATCGACCTGTTGCGTGAATTTATGACCGGAGACCGGTTTTCGATCCTCGAACGCACGCTCTCCATGCGCACACGCTACATGACCGTCATGGCCGAAAATATGTTTCACGGACAGAATGCCGCCGCACTGATCCGCCATTGCGAGGCGTTCGGCGTGCAGGACATGCACACCGTCGAGTCGGTATGCCCGTTCGAGCCGAGTGCATCGGTGGTGCGCGGCACCGACCAATGGGTCAATGTCCACCGCCACAAAACAACAACCGGAGCCCTTGCCGAATTAAAGGCGCAGGGCTACCGCATTGTCGCCACCACGCCCCACCGCAACGACTCCACCCCCGCGACGTTCGATGTTACGAAGGGTCGTTTCGCGCTAATCTTCGGCACGGAGCACGCGGGCATCTCCGAGGAGGTGATTGCGGCGGCCGACGAATTTCTGATGATCCCCATGTGCGGTATGGTCGAGAGCCTGAACGTATCGGCCTCGGCAGCCATTCTGATCTACACGCTCACGCAACGCATCCGTCAGGATATTCCCGCGTGGGGGCTCACTCCGAGCGAGCATCTCGAAATGCTCTACCGCTGGACTTACCGCTCCGTCAAAGACGCATCGGGCATTCTGAACCGCACGCTGGGAGATCCTCTCGATGAAAAAAAGACAAACGTCAAATAACAAAAGACCAATGAATATATTACGCAAACAGTTTCTGGCACATGTCGGCCAGACCTCACCCTCGCCCCTTCTGGTCGAGGTAGCCAAAGCCGAGGGTTCGTTCTTCTACACGCCCGAAGGCAAACGCTACTACGATCTGGTGGCCGGTGTATCGGTGAGCAATGTCGGACATGGCAACCCCGCGGTCGTCAAGGCCGTGCAGGAGCAGGCCGCACGTTACATGCACGTGATGGTTTATGGCGAGTTGGTCGAGACCCCGCAGGTCGAATATGCAACCCGTCTGACGGCTCTTCTTCCCGCCCCGCTGGAGAGCATCTATTTTGTCAATTCGGGTGCCGAGGCAGTCGAGGGCGCACTCAAACTGGCCAAGCGATACACCCACCGCACGCGCATCATCTCGATGCGCCGTGCCTATCACGGTTCGACCCACGGCGCGATGTGTCTGATGGGATCACCCGAGGGCGAAGAGTGGAAGAGTGCCTTCCGCCCGCTTATGCCGGGCGTATCGTCGATCGAGTTCAACGATTTCGACGAACTGAAGAAAATTGACGAGCACACCGCCTGCGTCATCGCCGAACCCGTGCAGGGCGAAGCAGGCGTACGCCCCCCGAAGGAGGGTTATCTCCAAGCCTTGAGGAAGCGTTGCGACGAAGTGGGTGCCCTGTTGATTTTCGATGAGATTCAGACGGGTATGGGACGCACGGGTGCGATGTTCGCCTCACTCAAATACGGTGTTACGCCCGACATAATCTGTCTGGCGAAGGCTTTTGGCGGAGGCATGCCTTTGGGCGGATTTGCCGCAAGCCACGAGATCATGGATACGTTGCAGACCAACCCCGTGTTGGGTCACATCACGACTTTCGGCGGACATCCTGTATGTTGCGCCGCAGGTCTTGCCGCGCTAAACTACCTTTTGGACAACCAGATCGTCGAAGGAGTCGAAAAGAAAGGTGCACGCTACGAAGAACTTCTGAAAAATCACCCGCAGGTGCAAGAAATCCACCGTTCGGGATTGCTTCTTGCGGTCGAGGTCGGATCTTCGGAGAAGATGTACCGTCTGATGGAACTTTTCAAGGAGGAGGGCATCATGAGCGACTGGTTCCTCTTCTGCGACACGGCATTCCGCATCTCACC